>TARA_B100000686_G_scaffold79517_1_pt1 | contig 22782 bp, 19 predicted proteins | sample TARA_B100000686 | Tara Oceans TARA_B100000686 (sample SAMEA2622733) | marine metagenome | biome: marine biome (ENVO:00000447); feature: marine epipelagic mixed layer (ENVO:xxxxxxxxx); material: "saline water (ENVO:00002010), including plankton (ENVO:xxxxxxxx)" | depth 150 m | reverse complement strand
GTTTTTTATTTCCAGATTCTTTTTCAGGAGTAGGTTTTTTATTTCCAGACTCTTTTTTAGGAGCAGGGTTTTTACTTTCAGGTTCTTTTTTAGGAGTAGGTTTTTTAGATGTCTCATCTTTATTTTTTTCATCTTTTTCAGAAGAAATTTTTTGTTTTTCAGCTTTTTCGATTTCTTTTTGTTTAGCTATTTCAGCTAATTTTTCTAATCTTAACTGACATCCATAAATATAGTTGTCAACAATTAAAGATGTTGCAAGCTGAATAGATCGGATAGCATCGTCGTTTCCAGGTAAAACATGTGCTACCGGAGTTGGATCCCCATCTGTATCTACTAGAGCAATAATTGGGATATTTAATTTGCTAGCCTCTTTAACAGCAATATCTTCTTTAGCAATATCAACAATAAACAGAGCATCAGGAATCTTTTTCATATCTTTGATTCCGCCGAAATGTTTTTGCAATCTTGATAAATTCTTTTCAATTTTTTGAGTTTCACGTTTTGTTAATTCAAAAATGGATTTTGTTTGAGGTTTGTTTCCAGATTTATTGCTCTCCAGTTTATTTAGATCGCTAATTCTTTTTTTGATTGTTTCAAAGTTTGTTAAAGTACCACCTAGCCAGCGGTTAGTAACGTAAAATCCTCCCGCTTTGTTAGCACCATTTATTATCGATTCTTGTGCTTGTTTTTTAGTTCCAACAAATAATATTTTTCCACCACTCAAGCCTAATTCCATAACAAATTTGGCAACTTCTTTGGTTAAACGTAAAGTTTGTTGGAGGTCAATAATATGTATTCCGTTTCTTTCAGCAAAAATATATTTTTTCATTTTTGGATTCCATCTTTTCCTTTGGTGCCCAAAATGAACTCCTGCTTCCAATAAAGCTTTCATTGTTATCGGTTTGGGAGGATTTTCAACAGAAATATTTCCGTCAGATTGACCAGTACTTTTAGATTGGTCAAGGTTTTGTTGACCAGTATCTATAGTTTCATTTTTTTTAGATGTTTCAACATCTAGAGATTCAGTTCCTACATTTTCTGTAGCTTCTTGTTCCATTTGATTTACCTGCCTATATCAGTACAAAGATTTATACTATACTTCCTCAACATATGTTTGGAAAAATGTAATTAAGTTAGATAGTATTTACTTGAGTATAGCATATTGGCAAATTACTAGTAAATTTTATATATGTAATTATCTAAATTAAATTAGATTTTAGTTGGACATTAATAGGTGTCATTTCTCCCCAATTAATTCCTGATTTTATATCAATTTCTAGTGGTACTAGTAGCTTAAGAGAAGTACTCATGATTTTCGTTGCTAAATTAGCCATTTCCACCAACTCATTTTTGGGGACTTCAAAGATTAATTCATCATGAACTTGTATAGTAATGGTACTTTTCAGATTTTGTTCTAAAAGTTCTTTTTGAATGTTAATCATGGCTAATTTAATTATTTCTGCTGCTGTTCCTTGAATTGGCATATTAACAGCCATTCTTTCTGCAGATGCTCGAATTCTAAAATCTTTTGAATGTATTTCTGGTAGATATCTTCTTTTACCTAAAATTGTTTGGGTATATCCATTTTCTTTGACCATTGATTTTGTATCTTCGATATATTTTAGAATTCCAGGGAACTCTTTAAAATATGTTTCTGTAAAAATTTTACCTTGATCAGGTGTTAATCCAGTTTGCTGGCTAATGCCATAGGGGCTAAGTCCGTAAATTACACCAAAATTCATTATTTTGGCAATTCTTCTCATTTCTTGGGAGATGTTTTCAATAGGAATTTTGTAAATTTTTGATGCTGTCGAGGCATGAATATCTATTCCATTTTTAAAAGACTTGAGAAGATTGTTATCTTTTGTAAAATGAGCTAAAACTCTTAGTTCTATCTGAGAATAATCAGCTGACATCAATACTGACTTTTGTTGAGACTGTGTGATGAATGCTTTTCTTACTCTAAGTCCTAAATCGGTTTTGATAGGTATGTTTTGGACGTTAGGTTCAGCACTTGAAATTCTTCCAGTAGTAGTCCCGGTTTGATTGTATACAGTGTGTAGTTTCCCAGATTTCGTGTCGATTAATTTGGGTATAGTATCTACATATGTAGATTTAATTTTTGTAAGATGCCTGTATTTAAGAATATTTTCTAGGATTTCAAATGTTTGCGGATTTTCTTTATTTACAAGGTTTTGGAGAGTTATTAAAGAAGAAGCATCAGTAGAGAAACCTGTTTTTGTTTTTTTCATTTTAGGTAAATTTAGTTTGTCGAACAAAATTTCAGAAAGCTGCTGAGAAGAACTGATATTAAATTTTTCACCCACAGATGAATAGACTTTTTGAGTAATCATTTCGATTTCATCTGATAATTCTTTAGACATATTGTTTAGATATTCAGCATTAATGGATATTCCATTGGATTGAATTTGATGTAAAACATATATAAATTCCATCTCAATATCATAAAAAATTTCGGTTAGTTTTTTCTCTTGAATTTCTTTGTTTAGATATGAGTACAATTTCCAGGTTAAATTTGATTGGTTGGTTGAATAACTAGCAAAATCTATTAGGTTAAGGCTTGAAAGCTGTTTCTTTAAATCGTTGAAATCCATATATTTATTTGGTGTTTGATATTTTAAGCATTCTGCAGCTAGATCTGGAATTGTTTTTGATTGATATCCCAATAAATGAGCAGCTATTATATTGTCGAATTTCAAGTTATTAATTTTAATTCCATTATCAGATAAAATTTTAATAATTTGATTGCTATTGGTAGTGATTTTAGGTATAAATTTATTTTCGAAGAGGGGTTTTATTGTTTTAATCACATCCGATATTGGGATCTGTTCCTCATTTATATGGTTGATGGGTATATACCAACCTTCGTTGATGCTATTAAAAAAAGAAATCCCCAAGATTTTTGAATCAGATAAATTTTCTGAGTATATTTCTACAGAGAAAGAAAAACCTTTGTTTTGTTTGTTAAATTCATCACAAACTTTTTCTAGATCTGCATTTGATTGGATTATTTTGAAATTATGAGAATCTTGGTTCTTTTTGTCTGATTGAGGAATTTTATTAATCAAGCTAAAAAAACCAAAATCTGTGATGGTTTTTGTAATTTTAACTTGATCAAAATCTCGGAATTTTGATTGATCTAAAGTAAAATTTAATGGAACATCAGTAACTATTTTTGTAAGAAATTTATAATTTATTAGTTCGTTTTTAGAATTTTCAATATTGTTTTTTATTCTGGGCGGGCTTATGTGATCTATGTTTTCTAATATTCCTTCAATTGAGTGAAATTTTTTCAGAAGTTCAATTGCAGTTTTAGAACCTACTCCTGGAACTCCAGGGATAGCATCAGATTTATCTCCCTCTAATGCTTTGATATCTGCTACTGATTCCGGGCCTAGGCCTCCATATCTTTTTTTGACCATTTCAATGTCGTAAATTGGATTTTTTTTAGTTGTAGAATTAAATAGTACTTTCACATTTTCAGAAACGAGTTGGAATGTATCTGAATCGCTTGTTACAATTAAAGAAGGAATTCCTAATTCTTCTGCTTTGATGGATAGTGTTCCAATTAAGTCGTCAGCTTCAAAGCCTTCATGTTCAAGATATGGAATTCCAAGATCTTGGATGATTTTTTTAATAGGAGGAAATTGTGCAATTAGTTCTGGTGGAGCTTTTGGGCGATCTTTTTTGTAGTCTTGAAAATTGATATGTCGGAAAGTTGGTTTAGGCAAATCAAAAGTCACCACACAATGAGATGGATTAAAAGTATTTATAGCATTTAAAATTTGTGACGTAAATCCGTATACTCCATGGATTGGATCAGAAGTTCCAGGGAATGTCATTGGGAATTTTATTCCGTGCCAAGCTCTATAAACAATTGAATGTCCATCAATTATTAGAAGTAACTTTTTTTCGCTTAAATTATCTTGAGTCATTAGAATTCTATTAAAAAACCAGTCAAAATTAAATATCTGAATTTGTATCAGTATATTAGACTAAAAATTATTAAAAGTTTAGTTTTGATTCCATGTCAGAAATAATTTTTCTTGCTAATTTATTGGTTCTTGCTTCGCAATACAATCTGATTAATGGTTCTGTACCGGAAAATCTTATAGCTGCCCAGTTATCATTTTTTAGAATAAATTTATATCCATCTATTGAATTGATTTGTAGAATATCAATGCCCCCCAACTGGGAGATATTATCATTGATTAAATTTTTTACAATTTCTTGATTGGCTTTGGTGCTATTTTTAAGTTGTATGTCTTCTCTTGTATAATAGAATTCACCAGAAATATTTTTAAGTTTTTTTAAAATTTTTGGGATTGTATATTCTGTTTTTGATAAAAATTCTAATATTTTTAATCCACTTAAGATACCATCTCGCTCACCTATAGCTCCGTTAAAAGCAAAGCCACCGCTTTCTTCGCCAGCCAGTACAGCTTTTTTTTCCAACATTTTTTCAGACAAATGTTTGAATCCAACTGGAGTTTCAAAAGTTTTGATATTAAAAAAATTACAAATTGAATTGATCTTATGGCTCATTGTAATGGATTTTACTATCGGGCCTGAATTTTTTTTGATTTCAATTTCATAATAGCAAAGAATAGAAAAGACATCTGCTGAATTTATGAATTGACCATTATTGTCTATCAATCCTAATCTATCACCGTCGCCATCTGTAGCTAAACCGACGTTAATTTTTTTTTCTCTCACTAATTGTTTTAGTTTGACTAAATTTTCTTCTACTGGTTCAGGCGCTCTGATTCCAGGAAATTTAGGATTTTCTTCAGAGTTTATTTCATGTATTGACAGATTTTTATCAGAAAGAATTTTTTTAATATAACCAGATCCGGCTCCAAACATTGAATCAATTGCTATTTGAATTTTACTTGATTTAATAGAATCTAAATCAATAATTTTTTTAATATTTGAGTAGTAATCTTCGTATGGAGAAAAGAAGGTCATATGATTCTTGTTCGAATTATTTTTATTAACTTCTTTATAGGATTTGATGTTTTGTATGTATTTTTCTAATAATAATTGTTCGCTTGGTTTTGCTGTTCCACCATATCCAGGCTTAAATTTCAATCCATTCCATTCACTAGGATTATGGCTAGCAGTCACCATAATACCAGCTGAAGCTTTCTTTGTGATGATATTATGACCGATAAAGGGTGTTGGGCAAGGGGAGTCTGATAGTAATACTTTGAAACCATTTGAACAGGCGATTTTACTGATTGTTAATGCAAACTCTTTAGATTTGAATCGTGTATCATAACCAACTATTAACAAGTTGTTTTTTGGTATAGTATCTTTTAAATAATTTAATGTTCCTTGGGTAAAGACACCAACATTTTCAGTCGTAAAATCGGTATCGTTCATGATTCCACGCCAACCATCTGTGCCAAATTTAATTTGATTCATGTTAAAAGAATTTTTCTAAATCTTTTGCAAATTCTGTGTTTTCCCAAGGTAGAGATAGATCGCTTCTTCCAAAATGTCCGTAAGTTGCAGTTTGTTCGTAAATGGGATTTCTCAATCCTAACCTTGAAATAATTGCAGAGGGTCTTAAGTCAAAAACTTTTCTTATTGCACGTTCAATTTGGGAGTCTTTTATTTTGCCTGAACCGAATGTATTAACCATAATTGATACAGGTTCTGCTTTTCCGATTGCGTAGGATAATTGAACTTCTACTTTATTAGCAATTTCGGTTTCGATAATATTTTTAGCTATATGTCTTGAAGCATAAGCTGCTGATCTATCAACTTTTGTAGGATCTTTGCCTGAAAAAGCACCTCCACCATGTTTTGCTGCACCGCCATATGTATCTACTATGATTTTCCTTCCTGTTAGACCAGCATCTCCAACAGGTCCCCCTATAACGAATCTTCCTGATGGATTAATGTAAATTTTTGTCTCTGAATCTAATAAATCCGAATCAATCACTTCTTTGATGATTTTGTTATATAGATCATCTTTCATTTGATTATTGGTGACATTGTCATCATGTTGAGTTGAAATTAGGACAGTGTCAACTCTTTCAACTTGATGATTTTCGTTATATTCCAATGTTACTTGACTTTTAGAATCTGGTCTTAGGTAACTAATTTCATTAGATTTCCTGGCAACACTCAATCTTTTTAGAAGGTCATGGGCTAAAGAGATAGCTAAAGGCATTTTTTCTTTTGTTTCATCACATGCATAACCAAACATCATTCCTTGATCACCGGCACCTTCTTGGTTAGTATTATCAGTTGATTGATCATTTCTATTTTCTAATGCAAGATCTACTCCAGCTTTAATATCTTGTGATTGTTTGCCAATGAAATTGAATATTTTTATATTGTCAGGTGTATATCCATATTCTTCATTTGTGTAACCAATTTTTGTGATTGTATTTTTAATGATTTTTTCATAGTCAATGTTGGCATTTGTAGTGATTTCACCAAATACCATTGCAAAACCTGTTCCAACGGCAGTTTCACATGCAACACGACTCATATTATCTTGTTTAAAACATTCGTCTAAGACAGCATCTGAAATTTGGTCGCACATTTTATCTGGATGGCCCTCTGAAACAGATTCAGAAGTAAACAGATATGAAGTGGGTTTTGAAGAACTGTTAGGCATTTTTAAAAACTCCTATAAAAAATTAGAGATTATTAAGTTCCGATCGACCAACTAGTTAAATATTTTTGTTGTTGCGGAGTTAGTTTGTCTATGTACATGTCCATAGATTGTAATTTTAGACTTCCGACCAAGTTATCTATTTCACTTGGAACATTGTGAACATCTAAATTTAGGTCTTTTGATTTTTGGGCTAAATATTCTACGCATAAAGCTTGGTTTGCAAAAGACATATCCATTACTGCGGAAGGGTGTCCTTCAGCAGCAGCCAAATTAATTAATCTTCCTTCTCCAAGTAAATAAAGCTTTCTTTTGTCAGGTAGAATATACTCATCTATATCATCGCTGATTTTATTTTTGGTTTTTGATAATTCTTCTAATCCTGAAATTTCAATTTCCACATTAAAATGACCGCTGTTAGCAATTATTGCTCCGTTTTTCATTAATTCAAAATGCGATTTTGATATAACGTTCATACAACCTGTTAAGGTAATAAATACATCACCGATTTTAGATGCTTCAGACATTGACATAACTCTGTGACCGTCCATAGCAGCTTCTAGGGCTCTAGTAGGATTTACTTCTGTAACAATAGTATTTGCTCCCATTCCTCTGGCTCGAAGTGCAACTCCTTTACCGCACCATCCATATCCACAAATAACAATTGTTTTACCAGCCCATAGGATGTTTGTTGCTCTAGTTATTCCGTCTAAAGTGCTTTGTCCAGTCCCGTATCGGTTATCGAAAAGATGCTTTGTTTCAGCTTCATTTACGGCAATTATGGGATATTTAAGTTTGTTTTCTTTTGCAAGACTTTTTAATCGTATAACTCCAGTAGTTGTTTCTTCAGTGCCGCCAATTATGTTATCAAGTAAATTTGTTTTTTCTGTATGTAAAGTTGCTACTAAATCAGCGCCATCATCCATTGTGATATTGGGTTTTTGATCTAGTACTGAATTAATATGTTGATAGTATGTGTCATTATCAACATTATTAATAGCATATGTTGCGATTCCATATTCGGTAGTTAATGCTGCAGCCACATCATCTTGAGTACTTAAAGGATTGCTAGCGCACAGATATACTTCAGCACCACCACTTTGCAAGGCTAAAGCAAGATTAGCAGTTTCGCATGTGATGTGTAAACATCCCGATATTACGGTACCTTTTAAAGGTTGAGATTCTTTAAATTGTTTTTTTATTTGGTTTAAAACAGGCATTTCTTTCATAGCCCATTCTATTCTGTCGATACCTTGTTTTGCTAAAGATGAATCTTTTATATCACCTTTATCATTATTGTTTACCATTAATTTTCTCCTTTAGAATATAACCATTTTAAGATTGAGTTTTAAAAATTCACAGATTTTTTATCCTAGAATTAATTTCATCTAAATTTATATTTGTTAGCTTGCTTACGCTAAAATATTCTACAGCGAATGAACCAAGAATTGTTCCAGCTTTCAAAGCTTTTTTTAATACATCTTCAGAATAATTTGAGTCGTTTCTAGATATATATCCTAAGAATCCACCTGCGAAAGAGTCACCTGCCCCTGTAGGATCTACAATTTTTGATACTGGATATGCTGGTATAGAAAATGTAAATTCTTTATGGAACATAGTAGAACCCAAGCCTCCTTGTTTAATTATAGCTATTGAGGGGCCAAGTTGTAATAGTTTTTTCCCTGCATCTTTAATATCTTTTTCACCTGTAATTTGTTGAGACTCTCCAGAATCTACTAGTAGAACGTCTGTTTGATTAATCATTTTTATTAGAGAGAGATAATTGTTTTCTATCCAGAAATTCATTGTATCCATAACTACTAAATTTGGTCTATTATCAAATTGGTTCAATACATCTAATTGAGTTTCAGGTGACATATTTGCTAGAAACAAATACTTCGATTTTTTATGTTTTTCAGATAATATTGGGTTGAAATTTGATAATACATTTAATTGTGTTTCGATTGTTTTTCTTTCCTTAAGGTCTTCCCCGTAATATTCACCAGACCATTTGAATGTTTCCCCTTGAATCGTTTTGAATCCTGATAAATCTATTTTGTTTTCATGAAGGATATTTGTATCATTTTGATTAAAATTTTTTCCAACAACAGCTATAAGACTCACTTTTGAAAATTTTGAACAAGCTATTGAAAAAAAAGTTCCGGAGCCACCCAATATATTTTTTTTAGTAGTATTTGGTGTGGTTATTGTGTCATACGCAACAGTACCTACAACTAATACTGACATTCTTTTCTCATCATAAAACAGGTATGTATATTTTTGAATAAATGATTATTTTTCATTGCCATAATCAGTAGGATATCCATTTTCAATCCAAGTAGGAGTTCCTTCTTCAATGTTATAGAGGTTTTCAGGATTGATTCCCATTGAAGCAGCCATCTCACATGCTAACCCACTTCTTACTCCAGCAGCACATATAAAGAACAATTTTTTATCCGTTGGAAGTTCATCTATTCTGCCAAGTAAATCATCAACTGGTATCAATTTTGCTCCAGAAACATGGCCCGATTCATATTCGTCTTGATTTCTGACATCTACGAAACATATGTCGTTATTAGAGTGCATGCCAGAAGCTTCTTGGACAGATATACGGTAGAATGTTTCACCTTCGTGTTTTTTAGCTGCCATAATTTTCCTCTGTGGTATTAGGTATTTGTTTTAAATATACTTAAAAGAGTGAATTAAATTTATCAATCTCTACTTTTCGAAGATACTACTTGTATCCATTCATGTCAACTTTTAATTCCAGTCGAAAACAACTCCCATTAAATTTGAAATATTGCCATATAACATTTCAAAAGCAGTTGTTGCTTCAGAGTAATGGAATTGATGTGTAATCATTTTTTTTGGGTTAATAGATTTTTGTGAAATTAGTTTTAGGGCTTGATCAGAAGCCCATATTCTGTTTGCATCTGTTGAGAATCCACCAATAATTTTTTTGCCTTGTATTTGTCCTGAGTCAAATTGCAACGGTTCATTTTCATATAAACCTATTACTTGAATTATGCCTCCCTGGCTTGTAATTTCTAAAGATTGCTCAAAAGCAAATTTTCCGCTTGGGCCACCTACTGCTTCAATTACTACATTTGATTTTTTTGATTCAGTGATTTTGGATATATAATCATATAGGGAATTTTTTGAGGAATTGATAACAAATTTTGCTCCTAATTTAGTTGCTAACTTGCATCTAAAATCAAGGGTATCTACAGCAATGATTTTTTTTGGATTCTTAGATAAAGCTACTTGCATAATTAAGCTTCCTACTAAACCTTGGCCTATAATAGTAATAACTTGGTCTTTGATTGGCATTAATTTTGTAATCTCATCAATCCATAAAACAGCGCTTGTACTTAATGGCCAAAATGTACCTTCTTTTAGGTCAACTTCATCAGGTAATTTGACGATTGAAGGTGTTAATTTTTTGTCTGCAGTGTCTACAGAAACATACTCTGAATGAGGAGCTACGGCCGCGACTTTATCTCCAACAGAAAATGAGCTAACTAAACTGCCGATTTCAACAATTTCTCCTGTTAAGCAATACCCCATCATTTTTTGTTGAATAGCTTCTGGTCTGACATACCTTCGCCATATTTCTGATCCTCTAGATACTAAAGTGTATCTAGATTTTATTAAAACTTCAGTAGGTAAAATTTTTGGTATTGGTACTTCTTCTATGAAGATATTAAATTTGTTTTTTGCTTTGGCAATTCTTTTCATATAACTTCTTTAGAAGTAATCTGCGCACCAAGGTGAACGAGTACTATAAAACATTTGGTCAGCTAAGTGTAATTTTTCAAGAGAATTTGCTTCAATTAGTTTTGATTTCCATAAATTGAGCCAGCTGGTTCCTCCTAGATATAGGGAACTTAATTCTCTGATATCTATTTTGATGTCATGGGGCAAATTTGTTTTTTCACATTTCACGAGATCCCCTGATTTTTTAAGTATAAATTTTGTATTATTTGAGTCTAGAATATTGTCTTCAACAAGTATCGTAATTTCTCCATCAACATTGTATTGCCTAGAAACTAATGCATTAGGAACATCAAGAATCCTTAAATGTAGCTGGTCTTCGATTTTTCTAGATAATTTTCTCGGATCTTCTAAAACCCAAGTAATTGGATCATCTAAGGGCCTAGAATTAGAAGTTATTTTATTAACCCCATCGATATTCATGCAAAAATTCAGTAGATTTAAATGTGCTTCGTCTGTAGTTGAAATGATTTCGTTGATCATTAAATTTCCATTTGTAGAAGTTGAATTGATATCTGTGCGATAGTTTACATAACCTTCAGGTTTTCCATCTTTTTTAAATAAAGCATAAGAGGATATGCCAGAAATATCTTTTCTTTCCATTTCAAGTTTTAGTCTATTCCATCTAGATATTTTTCTTTTAATCATACCAGGGCGTTCATTCCAAGCAAGTTCATAAATTCCAGGCATTATATTTGAAATTTCTTTAGAAGAAAGCATTTCTATGTTTTCAACGCTATCATAATCAATTAAAGTTTTTCTGAATTTAGTATCACGTCTATGGATTTCCCAGCTTTCTTGGAAAGAGGCAATTCCAAAACCGAATCTGCCATATGTACCGCTATCAGCACTATATAAAAATGCTATTGGTTCATCTTTTTTAAGGATTTCATTAAATTGTTTTTTCATTAATTTTGACATAATTCCTTGTCTACGGTGAGTTGGATATACAACGACATCAATTATTCCTCCAGCTTTAACAACTCCTCCTGGCACAGATAAAGTGAACGTTAAAACACTATTAGCGCCTACGATTTTTCCATCAACAAATGCGCCTAAACATCTATCAATCTCCATAGTATGTTTTCTTCTTTCAAGATAGTCTTGAAATGGTTTCATTGCGAATACTGTATAAACAATTTTTAGATATTCTTCTTCTTCATTTGGAGTGATATGTCTTATATTAATTTGCATGCACTCAATTCCTTATTTGAGATTTCCATTCTTTGAATTTTTCAGACGTAAATCCAGGTTCTTTTAACATTTCATGTAATGTAGCTTCTTTTTTTGTGATATCCGATGCGTTTTTAATGATTTCTTTGACATTATGATTATTTGGAATTTTGGTGCATCCATCAGAATCAGCGACCAATATCTCTGAAGGATTTACAAGTAATTGTCCCACAGTAATTTGTGAATTTACCCTGATTAACTTAAATGCCCCATGCCCCGGGACTAAACCTTTGCCCCAAACAGGTAGTTTAATTTGCCTGATTCCTTCTATGTCTCGAACAGTACCATCAATAACTACTCCAACTACGCCGAGTGCTTTATGGACAGCAGCCATGCCGTCTCCAAATGAGGCTCCACGTCCATGTTTTGTATCAATGTCCTTAATAATAGAAATTATTGGTAGTGTTTCTTGCCCAATTAAGTCGTAATAATCATCCCAAGATAATCCATCTGAGTCTGGGTCGTTTGTAGTTACCTCAGCTGTTATAATTTTGCCTACTACGGGTCCAAATTGAGGTAGCAATGATTTGATCTCGGGTCCTGTGTAATTTATTGGTTGAGAAGATAAGTTGTTACTTGTTTTTTCCATATTAATTTTTACGGCATCTGCAATCATTGCAGAGCCAAAATCCCTAATTTTTTCCAAGTCTCTGTAATCCAATTTAATTTTCCTTTTTTTCTTCATTTTCTGAATTTGTAATTAATTTAATCAATTCATTAAATTGATCTTTGAAATTAGTTTTGAATTTCTTGATTGTTAAAATAGTTTTGAAAATTTCTATTGCAAGTAAAGTTAGTAAAGAAATAGTTGTAATGAAAATTATTACAAACAAAATATCTTTAATAAAATTAATTGATGATGTTAAATTTGCTATAGAAATTTGTATGTTTAGGTTTATGTCCATAAGTCTGACAATCATAGCAGAAACCTAATGGAGAATGAAAGATACTTGGTTTTAGAAAGAATCAAGATATTTAATCTAACTGTAGATTAAATCCTTCGATTGAAATAGATTTAGAATTTACAGTAATTTTTGATTTAGGAATTCGTTTCATTTCTCTATAAACTTCAGATAATCTTTTTTCAATAACAGAAGGGACAGATTTTTTAGTTTCTATAGATGATTTTGGTCCCCATAAACTTGGTTGTGGAAGTGTTTTAATATATTCGCCAAAATTGCGAAAAAATTCTTGGAAAATAGATTTGGATAAGATACTTAGATGTTGGTTAGTTTTTGGATCAGAGAAAGATAATTCAATTGATAATTTAGCATCTTGTTCAGATAGTGATGCTAATAGTATTGGTTGATGGCTCTCAGAAGGATCGATATGGTTTGCAGAAAAAGCTGTTTCTCTTACAGCAGCTTGAATTATTCTCAGCAGGGAAGACAAATAAGATACTGGTATTGGGGTTGGTTGAATTTCTATAATCATAATTTTTAGATTATAATTTCAATCTTGAAATTATAATATATTAAAGTTAACACATTTGATAGGCATTTCCAAAAAGATGTATTAATCATCTTGGTCAAATTTTATTCTTCCGTCTTTGTATCTCCTGGTGATTAATGATTCATCTAGGTGTTCTAAAAATGGAATTGTGTATTTTCTTGTTGTATTAAACAATTTTTTGAAATCATCCACTTTGAATAGGTCGTTTCTCTGGAGGGCAATTTTAATTTTGGATAGCATCTCGTTATATGTCGTAATCGAATAAATGATGTTGTCTGAAATTTTAATGACTTTATTTTTTTCAATTAGAAAATTTATTATATCTTTTTCAATAGTATGATTAGTTGGAGGTGCATAAGAGTTAGATTCTAAAATTTTGATATATTTGTTTACTTCAAAGTTTTGGCTCTCAGATAATTTTGGAGAATGTGATTTTAATTTGATTAATGAGTGTTTTTGAACTAATTCTCCTGATTCAATGAGATTGTTTATTAAAATTGAAAATATTTCAGAATTGATGTTTGTTAATGAGGAGATATGCTCTTTAGAGGCCCCTTTTTGTAGTGGGTTAATTAAATGAAAATCTTTTAAAAATCTAATGATTTTATTTGTTAAAATTTTTTCATGTTCAGTTGTAATGTAGTATTTTTCTTGATCAAGAGTGTTCTTGGTAAGTTTTGAAATCTTTTTTGATTCGAGTAATTTTTTTATTTCTCTGGTAGTATCTTCAATTGAAATATTGCCAATTTTTGATATAGATTTTGTTGGCAGGACAATATATTTTTCAATGATTTCCAAAACAACTTTTTCATTAGAATCACTTGATAGATTTCCTAATCTTTGAAGTATTTTTTGTGAATTTTTTTTATGTCTTGGTGGATTAGGGTCAATTATTTTTCCTCCTCCAATTGTGTGATTGCCTAATCGAATGATGAAGGGGTCATTTTTTGAAAAAACAACAGGGTTAGTTAATTTTAGTTGTGCAAAGCAAGAGGAATTTTTATATAAAACATTTCTGTCTAATAATCTGATTTTGGAAGATGCTTGAGTAGTACCAAAATGCAAGTTTACTATAGAATTGTGTTTAATATCTTTTTCGAGAGAAATTAATTCAACGTCTGCTGCTAATGTAGTGTTAATATATCCTGGTAGTGCAAGAGTTTGTCCTCGTTTGATTTGTTTATGTGAAATTCCTGAGAGATTTATACCAACTCTAGTACCAGGCTTGGCAGAGTTAACAGAATTTTGGTGGATTTGAATACCTCTGATTCGACCTGAATATTTTTCTGGGAAAATAATTATTTCTTGTCCAACAGATATTTCACCATCTAAAAGTGTTCCAGTAGCAATTGTTCCAAATCCTGTTAAAGAAAATGATCTGTCAATTGGCAATCTTGGTCTGTGAATATTTGATTTCTTTGGGACTGTTTTGATTATTTTAAATATTTGTTTCTTTAGTTCTTGGATACCAATATCTGAATTTACTGAAGTTTCAATTATAGGTGAATTTTCTATTGAAGTCCCAGATATTAAATTACATATTTCATCTTTGACAAGGCTTATAAATTCTTTTTCAACTAGATCAGTTTTAGTTATAGCTATTATAGCTTTTTTGATTGATAATAAATTAATTATTTGTAGATGTTCAATTGTTTGAGGCATTATTGATTCATCAGCAGCAATAACCATTAAAACCATATCTATTCCACTAATCCCGGTTAACATGTTAGATACAAATTTTTCATGACCTGGGACATCAACGAAACTTATTTCATTGTTGTTTTCATCTTTTAACCATGCAAACCCGAGGTCTATTGTTAGACCTCTTTGTTTCTCTTCTAAAAGTCTATCAGGGTCAATACCTGTGAGTTTTTCTATGAGAGTTGATTTTCCGTGATCAACATGGCCAGCTGTACCTATAATACTCATAATTTTATGTGATTTTCATTTTAATTTTTGTTAAAAATATTATAAAAAGTTTATAAATACTTCATTACCTAATAATTTGCCTTTATCACTGAGTTTAATTTGATTATTTTTTTTGTTGATTAAGTTTTCCGAAATTAGTTTGTCAATTTTTCCAGGAAATATTTTCTCAATTTTTATTTGGAATTTTTCTTCGAATTCATCAAGATTTATACCTGAATCTAACCGGAGTCCCATGATCATTGTATCGGACATTTTTGTTTTAATATCCTGTTTTTCATAATTTTCTGTTGTTGGGATTGTAAGAAACTTATCTTTGTCTGTTTGTTTATTATTTTGTGTTTTTTCAAAATCGGGACTGGATTTTAGTTTTTGAATGTATTTTTTTGGAGATTCAATATTGCTGAAGCGATAGGAAGATAATAATGAATGAGCTCCAGGTCCTATGCCTATGAATTGTTGGTTTTTCCAATATGCCAAGTTGTGTTCACAGATTTTATTATTTTTTGCCCAATTAGATATTTCATAATTTCTAAAATTTTCTTGTTTCATAAAATCTGTGGCAATCTCGTACATTTCAGCTGCTAAATCTTGATCAGGCATTTGTAAAACACCTTGATTAACTTGGTGGAACATAGGAGTATTTTTTTCTATAGTTAAGCAGTACATTGAAATATGTTGAATTGGTATTGTTGGTACCACCTCTAGTGTTTGAATCCATTCATATTTTGTTTGATTTGGTAATCCAAACATTAAATCAATGTTGATATTTTCAAATCCAGCAGATTTAGCATTTTTGATTGCATGAATTCCTTCGGCTGAAGAGTGTCTTCTATCTATATTTTTTAAATGGATGTCGTTGAAGCTTTGTATTCCTATACTAATTCTATTGATACCAATCTTTAAATAATATTCCAGTTTTTTAATTTTAGATAAATCATTTGGATTAGATTCAATTGTGATTTCTGTGCAATTAGTCGTATCCATTTCACTTTTGATGGTATTTAGAATTTGACCTAACAAATTTGCCGGTATATATGACGGAGTTCCGCCTCCAAAAAATATTGTGCTAATATTAGCATTAGGTATAACAGAACCCCATAATTTGATTTCTTTACATATAGAATCTATATATTGTGCCAATAAGTTTTCAATTCCGGCATATGTATTGAAATCGCAATAAGAACATTTTGTTTCGCAAAATGGGATATGGATATATAGACCAATTGGCATATTTTTATTCTAAAATGATATGATTTTGAGGTTGTTTGTCGATGATAGTTTATAATTTAGAAATAGTAAATTGATTACAACTTAATTAAACAACAATTTATTTGTTTTATACTATTTATAGAATTGGAGAGATTTAATGTCTAATTTTAACAAAGATACATCTTTTGAGACGTTTGTAGTTGGTAGTTTACCTAGACCACAATGGGTTAAAGATTTAATAGATGATAGAAAAAACAACTTGATTAATAAATTAGATGCAAAATTGTTATTAGATCAAGCTGTTCCTTCTGCAATAAAAATGCAAGAAAGGGCAGGAGTTGATTATATATCTGATGGCGAATGGAGACGGGAAAGTTATGTTAAAGTTTTTGCAGATTCTGTATCTGGTTTTGAAAAAGGTTTGATTTCAGATCCTACTGGAGTTTCTGGATTAGAATACCCAGCTATTGTGTCAAATATGAAAAAAATTGATGATATTGCAGTTTCTGAAGCAGTATTTCTTAAAAATATTACTCAATCAAAAACAATTATTGCTTTACCAGCTCCATATACTATTGGTAGAAGAATGTGGAGTCCTGAACATTCTTCAAGTGCATATGAAACTTCTGATGATTTTGTACAGGCATGTATTCCTATTATTAGAGAGGAAATAAAAAATTTAATTGATATAGGTGTAGATGCAATACAACTTGATGAACCTTGGCTTGCTTTACTTGTTGATCCTGATTATAGAAAAAGATCAAATATTTCAGGTTCTCAAATTGATCATGAAATTCAGTTATCTATTCAATCAATCAATTCAGTTGTGGAAGGTTTAGAAAAAATACCTTTTAGTATTCATCTTTGCCATGCACATTATAATCGAAAGCATGGCACAAAGGGGCCTTATGATTTGATTATAGATGCATTATCTGACATGAATGTGGATAGATTTGCGATGGAATTTGCTACACCTGATGCGGGAGGGTTAGAAGTTTTAAGTAAATTTCCTAAAAATAAAACTATTGGTTTAGGGGTAATTGATCATACAGATATAAATATTGAAACGCCCGAAGTAGTAGTTAATCGCGTAGAAAGAGCAATGGAATACATTGATAAATCACATATTACTTTAAACCCTGATTGTGGATTTGCTCCATCAAGTCAAAATCCTATGGATTTTGATGAAGCTTATAAAAAATTGAGATCTATGTCTGAAGGCTCCAAGTTATTACGTGATAAATATGAATAGGGCAAGAAAAACGAACGGGGCGCACAAAGACGCCCCGCTACAGAGGTGTTTCAGAGAACACCTATCTTAAACACCCCTTAGTATTACTGTTCAATTAAACACTCCTTTCTTGAGAACACCGAAACTATCTTCACTTCATCATCTCTCAAAGGTATTATACATTTCTAAAAAAATAGTTGTAGCACTAAATGATTATCTAAGTGTAGATTTTTAATTTTTACATTAAAATGGTTAAGACAATATTTAGAGTGTAAATAGGAGTAATATTTTGATTCAGGGTGTAGCAGGGACTATAATTTGGACAGAAAATTTCACAGAATTATTAGACTTTTACAGGAATGTTTTTGTTACTGAACCTAAGTCTATTAAAGGACAATTTGCGTCTTTTGATTTTGGTGAAACTAAGTTTGGTTTAGGTATTCACAAGAATGTTAAAGGGATTTCCAAAGAAATTTATAGAGTGATGATTAATTTGCGTACGGAAGATATTTTTTTTGAATATGAAAGACTCCAAGCTTTGGGTGTAAAATTTATAAGAATTCCAGAAAAGGAAAATTGGGGTGGTTGGATAGCTACTTTTTTAGATCCAGATAATAACGTTATTCAGATGATTCAGCAATCATAATGATTTTCGATTTAAGATGACATCGAAGAGAATAGAATTGATATTGATGCAATTATAAGACCTATTACTGTGATGAGTTGGCTTTCGGTATAAATTATACCAAAGTAAGTAACCGGGATACTTAAAATCAATGTCCAAAACGATATATTGTTAAATAGTTCTTTATTTTTCATTTATATTGCTTTCAATAAGTAGGAAAAAATCCAAGCTTGTAAACCAACGATCAGTAATATCAGTAGGCAATAAGGAATGGCTTTTTTTAATACTTCTCCTTCTTTACCACCTATTCCAACAATTGCAGTCCCTACTAATATTTTTGCTGGTGCGATTGATGAAGCGATAGATCCTCCGATAGTTTGAATACTTGAGATTGTAACAATTCCAATCCCTAATTTTGTAGCTGTTTCAAGTTGTAATGCTCCAAACATGATGTTTGAACTTGTATTACTTCCTGAAATAAAAGTTCCTAAAGCACCAATGAATGGAGAAAAAATCGGGAAAGTGTTTCCGGTGTTATTTGCAATTAACATACTAATTAAGGTTGTCATTCCAGTTGTAGTCATTACCATCGCCATTACTACAATTGAGACAGTTGTTAGTGTTGTAGGGATACATTGATTATAAGTTTTATGAAATGTTTTTTTCAAATCTTGAAAATTTGAATTTTTATTTGATAAATTTGTAACCCAAAATAGTAATAAAGAAAGTAGAATTATTGGCGCAGGATGAGACAGTAATTTGATTTTAGCAAAATTTTGTATTTCATTGGTTTTAAATCCGAGATTAGTTACTGTGGATGGAATGTCTATTGCAAAAAAGAGATTTGTTCCGATTTCTTTAATAAATGGTATTTGAGACAATAAGCTAAACGATATTAATAGGTAGTATGGCAGAACACTTAAATGGATAGATGTTTTTGATTGAGTATTGGAACTTTTCTCAGTTTGTTTTTTTGCAATTGAATTTTTAGACAATATTTTTGTTCTGTTAGATATTACCCAGGCAAATAAACAACCAGATAGCCCAGCAACGGTAGAGGCAATTTGTGGAGAATTTAATATTGTAGCTAAGTATTGAGATGAAGCCATTATGATGCTAATTACTACAACTAATGGGAGACCATTAACAATACCTTTGAATCCTGAATGAATATGAGAGACGGCAAGTCCAGTTAGCAAAATCGGTATGAAAAAAAGAATAGCTAAATGTGGACCTAGTATTTCAGTATCAATATTTGTCATTAATTGTAAAGTATAATATGACGACCCAAGAGAGCCAAAAGCTACAGCCCATGAGTGTCCGATCAATGCAATTGCTGATGCTTTAAACGGATTCATACCAATTATTACCAATAACGGAGCTATTACAGCGATAGGTACACCAAAACCTGCTATGCCTTGAATTAAACCTGCAAAACACCATCCAAGAATCAGAGCTTGATGTAAAGGGTTGGAAATCAAAGATGTAATTGTTGTAGCTATATTTTTTATTGAGCCACTTTGTTCTGTTAAATTGTATAACCAGACTGCAGACCAAATTATGCATAAGACAAATAAAGAGAGAGAAATACCTTTTAAGAAACTTAATGCTGTAATTTCGGAAGTAGATCCAAAAAATATAAAAGATATAATGATGCTTGAAATTAGCCCTGCTGCTCCAGCGCGTTGCCCACTCCATTTAAGTGTTGTCATAGTTATGATTAAAATTAGAATAGGAATTACTGAAGATATTTTTGCGATTAGGCTGAATTGTTCAAAATTTTCCAAAAGGAGTTCCTATGTGTTTTTGATAATTAGATTTTATTTGCGTTAAGAAAATTCGTCAAATCTGATTTTTATTAAATTAATTTATATAGTTACTTCAAAATTTTTAATGCTTTTTGTTAATTTTATATTTCTATTTAAAAATTTTCCAAAAAAGTGAATTTATTAATATATTAATTGTATTCTACCTATTTTTAAGTTTGAAATTATTTGATAGACCTATATTATATTTGTTTATGATTTATTGTACTCGAGGAGAATGTTTTAATGGGAACTGCAAGGCGTAAAGAGATAATAGAAAAAATTGCTGATGATCTTGATGAACCAAGGTATCAAGCAGAGGCTATTTTAAATTCTGTATTGAATAGTATTAAATCTTCATTAGAAGATGGAAATAAAGTAGTTTTGACTGGATTTGGTTCGTTTTCTGTACGTAAGATTGCTTCTCGCAAGATTAAGCCAATTAGGGGAATTGATAATGGAGAATTGGTAAATATTCCTGCACATAATAGAATTGGTTTTACTCCTGGATCAGGATTAAATGAATTAGCACTAAAGTTAGATTAATTATTTAGGATTAAATGGAGGATTAAAATTGAAATATTATAGAATTGCATACGGAAATGGATCCTATGGGTTATCAGTAGAGTTGTCTGATGGCGTTTTGAGTAGTTTAGATAGCTTGAACGATGAAGTTAATGATTTTAGAAAATTATGTAATGCCAGTTATATAACAGGCGTTTCAATTGATGATATTTCTAGAAATATATTTTCAAATGGAACTGCTGAAACATTTGATCTTAAAGAGTTGATAAAAAATTCTCAAAATGGAAAAAATCCTCATTTAGCTCCTGCTGTTGATCCGGATGAAATGTGGGCTGGAGGAATGGGGAATCTGCCTGTTCCTGATGATGTTGTACCTACTTTGCCTGAGCCAAGTAGAGTAGCTTTTGAAGGTGATAGGGGTATAGTAGTTTATAAAGGAAATTCTAGTAGACTTGCTGGTCCTTTTGGAGAGATAGGTATTAGATCAGATATACCAAAAACAATTTCTGAAGGGGAGCTGGTAGTGGTAATGTATAAAGGTAAAGTTGTTGGATATTCAACTGGAAATGAAGTTGCAGGTGGTTTAGCTGGTATTACTTTGTGGTATTTAAATCCCAGCAAAGTTTTCAAGGGTTGTGCTTCCTTAGCACCATGTATTGTGACACCTGAAAGTTTGCCAGATCCTACAAATTTAAAAATGAATCTTACAATCACAAGAAATGGTGAGGTTGTTGATTCTACTAGTAACATAACCGAACATAGAAGATCGCCAGAAAAATTAGTTTCTGCTGTTATGGATCATGATGTTCCTGCTGAACTAAGTATTTTATATACAGGTGGGTGCGTTGCAAGTGCTCCTATGGAAGTTGGAGATGTTGTTAGAATTGACTTAGAAGGTATCGGGTTCGTTGAAAATACAGTAATTCAGGTATGATATAGGTTATAGAAAATGGCGACGTGGCCAAGTGGTTTAAGGCGGAGGTCTGCAAAACCTCTATTCATGGGTTCGAATCCCATCGTCGCCTCCAGCATTTTAGCTACGAAATGACCTCATTTTAATATGGGGTCTTTCTGTTTCTAGGGGTTCACCTGATCAATCACCTGATCAATCACCTGATCAATTGCCATTATTTGACCATAAAACATTCACCTGATTTTTCGTGCTGATTTGTTGTTTTGTGTAATTTTCGTGCTTATTATTTGTTTTCTGATCTTTGTCGTTGGTTTGTTGTTTGGGTTGATGTTGTCGATGTTGTCTCTTGTAGGGGTTGTGGGGGGTATGTCTTATGTATTTGTGAGTTTATTGGTATATAGCCATGCCAGTTTAATTTTTTTCAAAAGAGTGTATAATCCGAAAAAATTATTACATATTGGTAGAAATTATTGTGAAAGAATTAAAAATGCCTAAAGCAATTTTCTATTTACTTACTTTTATATTTCTTTTGACTATTATTGGTTGCTCTAACGAGCAGGCACAAAGTTCTCAACCTGGTGTGTTAAAACAACCTGGATTGAAAATAAAAGATTCTGAGATTCCTGAAGCTGTTGTTAAACTGCCATTGTTACTATGGCCCTCTTTTGAATATAAACGTCTTGCTTGGAATCATAAGACCAAAGTTGAATATTGTTTAATTACTGAATCTGAAGGTGTTGAAATAAATATTGGTTCAAAAGTTGAAGTTCTTGATGAAGCTAGATGTCTGTATGTATGGTTGAATTCTGTTCAAGGAGCACCTAAAAAATACTCAACTGGAATTATGCGAATTCGTGTTGTAGAAACTGGGGAAGAAGGTTGGACTTGGTCTAAAGCAGTAGATTTCAAAGAGTGACAGTTTAATCTTTTACCTGAATATTCAGGTGTCAACAGAGGATTCTGTTTAGATTCTGAAGACCTGGAATGTAAAGTCATTTGGCCAAAAGGTGATTTGCAATCATTTGGTAGTCGCCGTCTACGTCTTCGTGTAAATTTTAAAAGACTAGATGGTAATAATCCTCTATTATATGCAGTTTATTTCAAATAATAAGATTGGTGTTAAAACTTTTAAATCAATTACTTACCCAACTCAATTGAATACTGTTAAGAAGTCTAATCGTAAAGTTGGTTAGGCAGACGTTATAACTTCTGAATCCGACCAACCTCCCGTCCAATCCAAAAGTTTTTGATATTGTTATTTTTAGTTCTGGCAGATAATATCGTAGTTGAAATATTATGATTTTATATTGCGTGAGGTACTTTTGGTCAATAATTTAAATTTTAAAGAACACTTAATTGACGATACCTTGATTTATGTTTACGGAATTTCTTCTGTAGATTTAACTGGTAATGGGTTTTTAGATTTAATTGCTG
>TARA_B100000686_G_scaffold355151_1_pt1 | contig 22873 bp, 27 predicted proteins | sample TARA_B100000686 | Tara Oceans TARA_B100000686 (sample SAMEA2622733) | marine metagenome | biome: marine biome (ENVO:00000447); feature: marine epipelagic mixed layer (ENVO:xxxxxxxxx); material: "saline water (ENVO:00002010), including plankton (ENVO:xxxxxxxx)" | depth 150 m | reverse complement strand
AAGGTCAAGAGATGGCGATTGTTTAAAATTTACTCCGAATTGACGTTAATAATGGAGCGACTCCTGCTATGTTTGCGGCTAATAATGGTCATCTTGAGTGTTTAAATGCATTGATAACTGCCGGCGCTGATGTAAACAATGGAGTTACCCCAGCCATGACTGCAGCACAAAATGGTCATCTTGCGTGTTTAAATGCGTTAATAACCGCTGGTGCTGATGTAAATCAATCCAGCAACAATGGCCTTACGCCTGCCATACTTGCAGCTATGAATGGACATGATGCATGTTTAAATACATTGATAACTGTTGGTGCAGATGTGAGCCTAGCCGACACGGAAGGTTTCTCCCCTCTTATGTTTGCAGCTCAGTATGACCAACATGAGTGTTTAAAGCTTTTGATAAAAGCTGGCGCTGATGTGAATCTAACCAATACTGTTGGAACTACCCCTATTATGCTTGCAGCTAATAATGGGCATCTGAGGTGTTTAAATTCATTAATAACAGCTGGAGCACATGTAAATCATGCTAATGATAATGGGGACACTGCTGCAATATATGCAGCTCAAAGTAATCATCTTGAGTGTTTAAACGCATTAATAACAGCTGGTGCTGATACAAATCAGGCTAATAAAGTTCGAGTAACCCCTGCCATATTTACAGCTAACTATGGTCATATTGAGTGCTTAAACGCATTGATAGCGGCTGGTGCTGATGTCAATCTAGCTGAAAATAATGAAGATACTCCTATCATGGCTGCAGCACAAAACGGTCATCTTGAATGCGTGAATGCTTTGATAATCGCAGGCGCTGATGTCAATCACGTCGATAATGACGGAGACACCCCTACCATACTTGCAACCCGGAATGGTCATCATGAATGTTTAAATGTTTTGATAACCGCAGGTGCGCATGTGGATTAGAAAACGAAAAGATTAACGAATCACTCGCCATAAGGCCTTAAAACCAGTTTTACAATGCTCTTCACTATTAGCGACATCTTTGCTCATAAAATCCACAGTTGTATGTACGAGTGACTCCATATAAGCAACGACCATAGAAAGCGGTGACTCTTTCATGGCACCAATCTGACGTACTTCGTCAATAAGCGATGCAAGCTTAGCCATGGATTGTTCGCCAGTTTTCCGTGTGGTGTCGTTGATGTCATCAGAGTTATTGAGTAATTGGAGGGTTTTCGTTTTTGAGTGATTGCGCATTAACCAGTAGGTTAAATTTTTCCAAAAGATATACAGTTGTTCGGAAGGGGTATTACTAATCTGATCTGAACTTAATGTTGCTTGTGCTATTTCTCCTTTAAGCTCTATATAGAGTTCGTTAAAGAGAACATTTTTATTTTCAAAATAAGTAAAGAGTGAGCCACTCGAGATGCCTGCTTCTTTTGCAATTTGAGCAGTTGGAGCGCTAAGGCCCTGTTGAGATATTAAATGACAAGCAGTTGTAAGAATTGCCTTTCGTTTGTCGTCACTTTTAGGTCTAGCCATTGCAGAACATCCTGTTCTATGTATTTATCGGAAGCTTGAGTAGATAATAAATTGAGCAATCAGTCAAGATTTATGGCTTATTTTAAGTTTTGTGGTACATATAAATAGCCGCAAAAGGCTTGATCGACAATAATGTCACCTCTGGCATCAGGCCTTCCAACTAAGGCAAGGTTCATAAGCTTACAGTCATTGCCATGACGTACCTCCCCTTGATCACCTAATTTATCAGACCAAGTTGAACCCTCATCAAGTTTATAGAAATGATAATCAATGCAGTCACTGTATTGATTAATAAAAACGGCAATCTTGCGACCAGTTAGAGGCATATCAGTCAAGCCGTCTTTCATACAGGCTTGTAGCAATTCACGCTTGCGTTCAGTGGTAATCGCTTTGACTTTGTGCCAGTCAAAAATGGAGGAATCGCCAGTTTTACGTGCGCCAGGACACAAGCTTTTATTAGCACCAACAGCATAGGCATAACAATTGATATGAGGCATAAAAATAAACTCTTGAATCTAACTTATTGATAGTAAGACTTATAGTGAGGTTATTTTACAAAAAAATGAAGTGGAATGAATGAATTTTGAACAATTATTTTGTAGTAAGTCTGTAAATGCCAACCCTGCTATAAGAGCTATAACAGGGTTACTTATAGACTAGAACTGTGTGCTTACACCAAGTGTAAAGCCATTTAATGCCATAAAATCGTTATTAGAAAGCTCTGGAGCATATTCAGCATTTATTGTAATTTTATCGTTGAACTTATAATCAGCACCAACACCATAAGATATGCTTTTTGCTGCAGTATGTAAAGTCTGGTTATAGCTAGAAATGGTTGTAACTGATTGGGTATAGCCAAGCATCACATATGGATACAAATTATTAGAGAATTCGTGTCCAGCACGTAAATATGCACCAAACATATTAAAGGTACCAGCTTCAGTACTATTTGAAACCATATCTCGTCCAAGACCTACACCATATCTAATTTCCGCGGAAATATTTTTGTTAAAATATCCACCAAACCGAGCAACTAGTACATTATCTGACGCACTCTCTAAATCTTCAAAACGATCCAAGAAATCAGTATTCATAAATCCTAGACTTACACCATAGTAAAAGTTATTCATCTCAGGTGCTGCTGATGCTGTTGTAGATGCAATTGATGCAATACCGAGTACACATACTGACGCTATTTTCTTTAACATTATTTCAATTCCTTGTTGCCATTACTTAATTGGAGCGCTGATTCTAATGTGATATTTTTCTTTTTTAAAGAGGTGAAGCTTCTGAAAAGTGTGACAGAGTTCACACTTTTAATAGAAAGGGATTAAATGAGTTTATTTTTTAATCGTAACAAAGTGCTTAGCAAGAAGTATTGACGAATAAACAACCAGCCATAGATTGCTTTGATTATTTATTCGTCTATTTTGATGGGGATATCATTAAAAGAGTTATCGATTTATTCCAAATAGAAATTTACGAATTTAGAAACCTATTCAAACTTTATTATTTATGAATAAAAGGCCCTTGTGGCAAGTCAAAGGCGCCACTCACCATGCGCATACGCATTGGCTCTAAATCAAAAGCTAAGAGTTGGTATGCTTTAAGCGCATTTGCTGCTTCTGGTCGTTTATCGTGAGCAATACTTTCTTCAATAGCATCTGGTCGGCTATTTTGCTTCACAAATGCATCATATAAATTCAGTAAATAAATGCATGAATTATGGTGTGGCTTTTTAGATTGATAGGGAAACATTTTCTCTGCAAGCTGGATTCGACCATCCATTGCTTCTTCTTTTAAATTCAATCGAGCAACTGAACCTTCGGTGCCCTCGCCTTTCTCCTGCAAAAACTGGTCTAAAACACTTGCTTCTGAGGTTACGGCTTTAAGTGTTTCTTGAGCATCTTTAAGCGGACGCTTATTGCCTTTAAAGTTTACTTGGGATCTCAGGTCTACACCGGGGATTACATTGGCTTTGGAGTCTTTTTCATACGAACTATGCACAGCATATGTTTTGAAATCCTTCGAGACTTCGAGCATTGTTTGACATTGTTGAAGCCTTTGGGGCAGTTGAGTTTCAAAGTACACTTTAGCTTGGTTAAAATTAATGCCGTGTTGCTGAAAACTGTGCAAATCTCTTAAATGAAGATCTTGCAGTTCTTGAGAGAGCTTCAAGGAAAATGCTGGGCTTTTTATGATTTGTTGGATATGACTTAATTTGGAACCGATATCACTTAATGGACTTGGAAGTGTAGCAAGTTGCTGTGCGTTATTGACATCTATTGAAACCATTTAGGTTTGTGCTCCTCGTTGTATTCGTATATCAGCTTAAATGGCATATTGCCTTCCTGCTGAAACATTCTACTTAAACGAATATAGAATACAACGTGAATATGACATAAGTGTTTATTTTTTCTTTGCATTAACCATATTTATAATTTCGCCTTTAAAGGCAGACTTAATATTGTCTTTGGCAGTTTGCGCGCAAGCAAGACGGTTGGTATCTTCATTTTCATCCATAAATTTGGCAATAATTTCAATATGATTAAAGTTTCGAGACGCTTTAATGTTAAAAAGATGGTCATGCCCCTCACAGTTAACAGTTCCTGTTGAGGTGTAAAACTTCATATCTTCTGGTGCTGATCTTTTTGCAATTGCCCCAAATTTTATAACCATTTGTTATTCCTCTTGCTCTTATTCGTTAAAAACGATTTTAGAAATCGGGAATAAACTACTTTAGCTAAACCTGCGCGTCAAGGCTAAAAATAAAGGGCTTTAAGTCAATTTAAAAAGTATAAAGTCTTTACATATCTTCTTCAGGCGCAATAAATTCATGCCCAAAAGTATCTGAGAAATTATCCATTTCCACAATTCGTGGCTGTCCATGTTGTGGTAAACCCAGCGCTGCTTGTATCAGTGATAAACCAACAGGAATAAATGTATCGTCATCACTTGAAAGCGTGTGAGCACTCTTATAGATTTCAGGGCTGAGCATTAGAAGAGTTGCGCTAAATGCAGATGAAATGGATGAAGTATCTTGATTCATAAAGGGAAACCTCCAGTAAGAATAATGCCGTGGGCCAAATCAGTCTTTTCAACTGCTTTGCAATTCTTGTTTTGGGTGTTTATGGCAACGCCTCTAAAGTTGTTGCATACATTCTAGTATACTGCGTTTAGTGGTGAATAAGGCGTTTGTATACTTTTCTATCAATTTGGAACCGTGTATGATGCTGTGGAACTGAATAAGACGCACAATTTGGGGATGTTATGACAACGCAAAACGCACAAGCGACAAGTATTACTCTTCGTAAGCCTGACGATTTTCATATTCACTTTCGTGATGGTCAGCTGCTTGACCTAACGGTTAACCATGCAGCTGAACGTTTTGGCCGTGTTGGTGTGATGCCAAACTTAATCCCACCTGTTATTACTTATGCAGAAGGCCTTGAATATAGAAGCCGAATTCTTAATGCCCTTCGTGATGGCAATACACTTGATCCACTCATGATCATGTTCCTTCAAAAAACAACAAGCGTTGAGTGCATTAAGTCTGCAGCTCAAAGCCCTGAATTTCTTGGTATAAAATATTACCCATCAGGTGTGACAACTAACTCATCTTCAGGTGTAAGCAATCTTAAAGACGTGTACACAATCCTTGAAGCAATGGAAAAAAATGGTCTGCCATTATTAATTCATGGTGAGTCACCAGCTAAGAATGTAGATGTATTTGACCGTGAAGCTCGCTTCCTTGAAGATCAAATTGAGCCAGTCTTAAAAGACTTCCCTGGCCTTAAGGTTGTAATGGAGCACATTTCGACATCTCAAGCTGTTGATTTTGTGAATGCATATGAAGATCGCATTGGTGCGACAATTACTGCACATCACTTAATGTATAACCGCAACGATATGCTTGGCGATGGTATTAAACCACACATGTACTGTAAGCCTATCCTGAAGAGAGCAACTCACCAAGATGCACTTCGTAAAGCAGCGACTTCTGGTAAAGCATGCTTCTTCTTAGGTACAGATTCTGCACCGCATGGTAAAGGTCAAAAAGAATGCTCATCAGGCTGTGCTGGTTGCTATACATCTCATGCAGCAATCGAACTTTATGCTGAAGTGTTCGAGCAAGAAAATGCGCTTGATAAGCTAGAACAGTTTGCAAGCCTCAATGGTGCAGCTTTCTATGGTATTAAGCCAAATGAAGAAACTATTACGCTTGTTAAAGAAAGCTGGACGCCTGAAGCACAATTCACGGCAGGCGATGTTAACATTGTTCCATTAAGAGCTGGCGAAGAAATTCTTTGGAAGATTAAATAATTATTCTAAAATAAGCCCATAAAAAAGCCCGAATTAAATTCGGGCTTTTTTATGGGCTTAGAATTTATAAATGAGTTTCTGGCACTTTGTTTGTGTCTGGATTTGGCTGCTGGTTTTGGCTGGCAAGTAAATCTCTGATTTCAGCTAATAGCACCTCTTCTTTAGATGGCGCAGCAGGCTTGGCAGGTGCAGCTTCTTCCTTCTTTTTAAGCTTATTCATAAATTTAACAAGTATAAACACTGAAAAAGCAATGATAATAAAGTTGATTACTGTTTGAAGAAAGTCGCCATAATTAATCATTACAGCTGGCTGGTCGGCAGTTGCTTCTTGAATGACCCAACTGAGCTGAGTAAAGTCCACATTACCTATAATGACACCTATTGGAGGCATGATAATGCCATTTACAAGAGATGTCGTTATTTTGCCAAAAGCAGCACCAATAATGATACCAACAGCCATGTCGATCACATTACCCTTTACTGCAAATTTTTTAAATTCTTGAAATAAGCTCATAGATGTTCCTTGTTGTTTGCTTTTTAAATTGAGCAATTACTGCATGGTGTACAGCATAAGGAACTCTACGAGAACATATGATGAAAACAGAGCTTTATAACTTTAATTCAAATTGGCCAGATTTAGCGAAGGGCACTGAAGATATGAACGCATTATTTGTCTTGACACTGCCGGTTACAGCATAAGGTAAAGTTTTATCACCCTTTAGGATCACAGTACGTAAATCTGGCAGTGTTTTAAGCAAGTTAGTGCTGACATTAAGGTCTAAATAATCACTTCCTCCTGCTGGAATACTTACAGATTTTGAAGTATTGCCATCGGCAACTTCAACACCTGCAATAGTCACTCCGTAATTAACCCCGAGAATAGGAAGCGCAAATGCATTTGGGTTATCAACTTTGACACGAATTTTAAATGACTGTTTTAAAATACTAGCTTCTTCAAGTGCAAAGCTTGCAACCTCAAGTTTGGGTTTAACCACAAGTTGATCAAGCATTGGGAATTGAGAGCAGCCTGCAAGACCTAATATAAAAAAAAGAAAAATGGCTGTTTGTCTTAATTGGCTTTTCATTGTTGAGCACCTATTTTTGTCTAAATCATTCGTTACAGCCACTCACTATAACAAAGATGCTTGTGAGTGTCAGATATACGAAGATTTCAAGCGCCTTCTGTGTCTTTTTGTCAGCATAATTAAAGAGGTTAACTATACTAAAAAGGTTATACCTATATAGAAAATTGCTCTTTTGATTCGATGAGGTTACTTTATGAAAAAAACACTTTTAGGATTACTTGCACTTACGGCTATGACAAGCTCACCTGCTTTTGCTGAAGAAGTCCCACAAGCTGTCTATGACATTGTACCAACACTCGAATCATGGGCAGCTGACCCAGCCATAATTCAAGCTGTTACAGCTGCAAATGCAGAAAAGAAAACCCAGTCCATGATTAATACTATGGACGCTGAATGGCAGAATTTCGAGGGCATGAGTGGCGTAATGACGGCCATGATGAACAGTGATGCAGCCAAAAAACTGCTTGAATACGAGCAAGAGTCTGGTTATTGCTCAGAAATATTCCTTACAGATAACCAAGGCGCTAATGTGGCTATGACAGTTAAAACATCAGATTATTGGCAAGGTGATGAGGCTAAATTTACTGAAGCTTTTAAGGGTGATGGTCAAGTTTTTATGGGGCCTGTTTCTTATGATGACAGTACAGAAGCCTATTTAGTACAGGTGTCCGTCCCTGTTATGGCTGATGGCAAGAAAGCTGGCGTTCTTGTTGTTGGTGTTAACTTAGATATGCTTGAATAAAAAATTCAATTAATGGGTTTATTTCTTTTATATTAAAAACTAGGTGAAAAGATGTCAGCAGCAACTATTAAATTTAAACTCAATTCTGTTAACACACTCTTTGCAGGGATTTGCTTCATTCTATGTGCTCTGGGTTTTGCTGGCACTTTGTCGTTTAGTGATACGACAGAATCCCTCTCTGGTAACAGTCAAAGCTTGAATCGTTTAATTCAAATACAAGCAACAGTCTTCGAGACAAAGGAATTAGAGCACTCAATTCTTGGTACAAACCCTAGAAAACCTGAATTTCAATCACTAATGGATGCTCATCGAGCTCATGTTACAAACCTTGCGTCCTTAGTTGAAAAGCCTTTGCCAATAAAAAACAAACAACTACAAGACCAAATGACGAGCCTCGACACTTTTATCAACAATTGGGCACCAATTACTAATTCAGTGGTTAACGCAAGAGCGGAAAATACCCGTGCAGCCTACACAACGGCTAAAGACATAAGCAGTGGCTCTTCTCAAGACTTGTTTAACCAGATTACAGGTCAAATTCAAGGCATAACAAGTCACCTCAATGATAATACCCAATCCAGCGTTGATAAGAGTTTATCCACCCTTTCATCAGCACAAGTTATTCTTGCTGTCGCAGTTATAGCTGCAATCATCTGTTTAGTTTTCTGCTTTATGCTTGTTCGAAATTCGATCTTAGAGCCACTCCAACAGCTTACATTGCGTGTTAAAGATATAGCAACAGGAAATGGTGATTTAACTCAAGAGATTCATCTTCAATCAAAAGATGAACTTGGCGAATTTGCACAATATATAAATACTTTTATACGATCTTTGCGTGCAACGCTCTCTGATGTGACTAAAGCTGGTGACGCTATAAACGGTCAGTCATCTGTACTTGAAGGTATTACCGCGAAACTTGAATCTCTTTCTTCACAAACATTAAAGGGTGTTGACGACCTCTCAAGCGACACGAGAGAGCTTCAAAGTGCAATTTCAGAAGTTGCTCGCAATGCCGAAAGTGCTCAAAGCCAATCGACAACATGCGCTAACTCTATGCGCACAGGTGAACGTCAAATTGCGCAAACAGAAGACATTATGCAAGGTTTGGACGATCAACTTAGCCGCTCAACGCAAATTATTGAAAAATTAAAAGATGATAGCGCTCAGATTGATTCTGTTGTTGAAATTATTCGTGGTATTGCGGAGCAAACAAATCTACTTGCGCTTAATGCTGCTATTGAAGCTGCACGTGCAGGTGAACAAGGCAGAGGTTTTGCTGTAGTTGCAGATGAAGTAAGAGCACTTGCCTCTCGTACACAAGAGTCTACTTCTGAAATTCAAAAGATTGTTGAAACATTAGCTGAAAGTTCATCACAAGCAGTTACATCAATTCAACGCAGTAAAGAATTTAGCGATCAAGTTGTGAATCTAGGCAATAGCACAAGCAGTGTTATTAATGAGTCTGCAGACAAGATTAATACACTCTTGCAAATGAACACAAGCATTGCAGCAGGTGCGGAACAACAGGCCCATACTTGCCAAAGTATTGAATCAAATACATCGAAAATGCTTTCTATGACGCAAAATTCAAATGCGTTATTTACGAACCTAAAACACTCTGCTACCGAATTAGCTGATATTACGAATAAATTAAATCGAGAGCTTTCACGATTTAAAATTCAGTAATCATTGTAGAGCCTATTATGCTGCATGCTGATAGGCTCTTATCACATCTTCTAATCCCATTGATAAATACACTCGACCATCTTTAACATCCACGCATAAATCTTCAGCATGAGGTGTTTGTGCATTAAGACCTATGCCAAACACCTGTATTTTGTTCGCTTTGCGCCCATTATAAAAACCAATATGACTAAATTTATTAGCGTCCCTGTATATAAGAGTTAAGTCACCTTTTTGAAGCTGACTTGCATTAATTGGTGTACCCTTCATTTTTTTCAATTCGCCAAAACCTTGCGCAACTTCTTTTAACTGAGCAAGTGTAATAATGCCAGCTTGAAATAACGTGAAATGAACAAATTGTAGGCAGTTTAAATTGAGATCATTAGACTTAAGGCGTTTCAAAAAAGTAATCTCAAGGCTTTTAGGGGAGACCATGAATGCACTTAATGTGTTTGGAGCTACTTTTGCAATGGTCTTATCACCTGCCTCATTAAGAATCTCTAGAGGAAATGGCAGGTCTATAAACTCATTGGGCATGTCACTAAAGTCATGTCCATTTTGTGCAGCAAAAGTACGCATGCTTTTTTCGAGGCTGCGTTCGACTGTGAGGCGTTCAGCCGCTGGCCAGTCATGCACAAATGCCTTTACAGACATTTCTTTATCAAAGTGAGTGTTTGTATATGGCTGTTTAAATAAAACACCTTGAGCACACACATGATCATAGGTTGAGAATGGAAGCGAATATTTAAGACCTGGTGCAATGTTAACATCCATCAGCTGATGATTACCCCAGTAATGTCGGCCTCTATTCTGCTCTAAAATCTGTATAAGCTTTTCACGAGCAACCTGAGGAGTGCATACCTTAGGTTGCGGCAATAAACTTGTACGCAAATCACGATATGCACGAAAACAGCGTTGAATTTTAACCGCAGCATTCACTAGCCGAACATCAGATAAATCACACTTTTGGCTCGGCAAATGCATAGGTACATGGAGCTGTGCTAATTGAGACGCTACATTAAGATTATTATTTGCTATTGCTGAGCTTGGTTTGGCATGATAAGACTGATTACTTTCTATTTTCATTGTATCGCTCTTGGTTATACATCATTGAGCCGTATTATAATTGGATCATAGGTTATTCATTATGGTAGGTCACAAGAAATATCATTATTTATTAAATATGGTTTATTACCCTAACCTATCAGAAATGTACAAAAGAGCTAAAACAAGATGCAAATGCCAATTGAGACACAGATTATTCCTGCTGCTAGCTTTGCTAATGCAAACTTAAACATGCTCGTGCCGCATCCGCAATTGAAATCATGGGTTCAATGCATCTGGATTATGAGGCCCTCTAACTTAAATGTTGACGAAAAAATATACCCTGATGCAGGCGCAAGCTTAACCTTCTCAATATCAGATACAAGCGTAACAGCTCGATATCTTCAAAATACGTCAACCACGCGCTATCAATGGTGCGGCTCTTTACTTCATATCAGTATCCGCTTTAAACCTGGCGGGGCTTAGGCGCTTTTAAAATCACCTATTTCAGAGTTAGCAAAACAAGAGATAGACGTATTTGATTTAGATTTTGCAAAAGACGATAGATTTCAAAAGCTGCTTGAGCAGCTGCCGAGATCTTCTGAGTTAACCCAACTGCAGTTGATTGATGAATGGCTCCTATCTTCTAGCCTACAACTGTCGAAGCCTGTGTCTTCAATCCAACAGTTAATATCTGAAGTTGATTTAACCATGCTTTCACCTATTCAATTGGCTCAAGAGCAAGGTATGAGTCGTAGAACTCTTGAGCGACACTTGCAAAGCAAGTTTGCTGTTACCCCACTACAGCTTCAGCACTATGCCCGCATTAAAAATGCCAGAAAAATATTGATTAATAGCAAGCAGAGCCTTGCGGCTATTGCACTCGAGTGCGGCTATTATGATCAGGCTCATTTTAACAATCACTTTAAAGAACAAACAGGTGAGACGCCTGAGGCTTATAGACATCGTAAATTAGATCGCCTAAAAAATTAACGTTTAAAATTTGTATTTTTTTCGAACAAACCTATATTGATATCCATTTTACAATCTATACAATTATGCCATTACACAACTAATAACTGAGAAAAATAAAATGGCACTAGCACCTATTCACTCACTGGGATTATCCCTACCAGAACACACACCTTTTCTTGATCATAACCAAACATTAAGCCGTCTTGAAGAAGGCATTAATACTGATATTTTACGTTTAAATACGATTAGAGAGCCATCTTTACGAGCACCAAATGAAAATCAAATAGGTTCGATTTTACGAAATGCAAATTTTCATGAAGTAAATATTGGTGGTCATGATAATAACTGCTGGCTTAGAGGGTCTTGGTTCTCAGTAATTCGTCAGCACAGCATGTTAAATTCTATGGATCATTTAGAAAATCGTGTTCGTGAGTTGCTTGATAACTGCCAAGACCCAGATGTAGAAAAGTTTAAAGCAAGAAATGATAATCCTACTGAGCAAGCATTTTCGATACTTAATCATCCAGACAACAAGACAAATGCCAGTCTTAATCGCGCAGGCTATTTTGCTAAACCTGTTGAAGACCTTGTTTTTCATACCACTATTGCTCTTTTGTCACAAAGTGATGAGCTCAAAACAGAAAAGTTTTTACACTTTTTCAACAAGAACATTAAACCTGAGAATAAGCCAAGGTCTTTTATTGGCGCTAACTCACTGTATCAAAGAGCAATCTTTAATAAACTTGATGCAAATGCAGCAAAAACCAATGTGACTCCCAAGAGTTTTACATCAGTTGATTCTCATCAAGTTGATGTACATTGGCTTGGCAATGAAAAGCACCATCAAAAGCAGTTGGATACAATTCTCTTTGCCAGACAGTCACTATTTACAGAGTTTGGCCATCTCTCAGTTTTTGCAAGCGAAAATGATCACAAATTCACCTATGCACCACATTATAACCAACCGCCACATGAACACTTGCAACACCCCTTTGAATATACAAAGCCTGCGAATTTTAACCTGCAAAAAATGTTTGGTTTACATAATTTAAAGGCAAGCAACCTTCTCCTGACCAGCATTTTTATCTTTACTTTAGGCATGCTCGTAGGGGTTAATATCGCAAAAAAATAAGCCTACTCACCTTAAGTTATTTAAATGGACGACTCTATTCTGTTTTAGCTGAGTTACCAGGTATTGTTGAGTTTATGATACTACTCATCTAGTCATGTTATTCTTTGCCTTGCTCGAGCATGATGAGAAGCACAACATGACTAGCATCTACTGATCATACAAAACACTTGAACCCTTCCCTCCTCGTATACCGACAGGCTTACTTCATTGTATCAAGACAATTGAGAGCCATAGTATCCTATTCAATCCACTTTTTAATGGCTTCTATACCGACTTACGTACACCACCTTTTAACTCATCACAATGACAATGTTAAAGCAATGAGATATGTTCGAACAAGTCATTGAGCCGGATGAACACTGAGGCTATTTCGGGTTCTGTTTTTGTCGCAAATTTCCAATACACCGCACTAGCCAGTTTTTACACTGGAATCATTCTCACACAACACAAGGAATGAACGATGCAAGAACGTATATCTCAAGCCACTTTTTATCGTAAATGTCCAAATATTGTTGATCATCTTACAGCCTTAGGTGAACTTTCTTTAGAATCTCAGATTGAGCCTGAACTTGTTCATTTGGTACAACTACGTGCGTCACAACTCAACAATTGTGGCTTCTGTCAGCATATGCACGCAGCAGAGCTTCGAGGTGACGGCATGAGCCAGCAAAAGCTCGATGTATTACCTGCTTGGCGTGAGCTTAGCTGCTTTTCAGAACGAGAGCGTGCAGCATTAGAGTGGACAGAAGCACTGACATTGTTGACTCATGACTTTGTATCGGATGAAGTTTTTGAATATGTTCATAGCATCTTTGGTGAAGATGAAATATTACAGTTGGCTCAGCAAATTATCACAATTAATTCATGGAACCGCATCTCGGTTGCCCTACGCTTTCAGCCAAAAGTAGAAGACTAACCCAAAAGAACACAATACGAGGTAGAGATAATGGAACAAACTCAAGAGATTAAACAAGTACAACGTAATTGGTTGGGCATCATTTCAAGTATTGCTTTCTTTTTTGGTAGTATGCTTTTTCTGCCAAGCTTTGCTGACTATGCAACTATTGGCGTCTGGCTGTTTATGCTAGGTTCTGCGTTGATGTTTATCGATGTTACTGGGCTTGCAAACAAATCAGACTAGTTGCTTTACTCGACTATACTATGCTCTAATGTGCTACATAACATATACGGAGCATAGTATGGGTATAGTCAAAATTTCAGATGAGCTTCACGAGGAAGTTCGTAAAACAAGTAATGTGATGGAGCGCTCCATGAACTCACAAGCAGAGTTCTGGATGAAAATTGGTCGTCTTGCAGAACAAAACCCAACGCTCACTTACGAGCAAATCCTTCAGCGCGAACTAAGACAACAGAACATCCAATCTGTGAGGCTTGTCAATGAATAACATCACCATTAAAACGCCTGAAGATATCGAACTTATGCGAGAGTCTGGCCGCTTACTCGCACAAACCTTTAAAGCCCTTGATGACTTTATCCAACCTGGCCAAACCACAATGGAGATCAACGACTTTGTTGAAGACTATATTGTGAAAACCCTTGAGTCTCGCCCTGCTAGTAAAGGGCAATATAATTATCAATATGTGCTTAATTCTTCATTAAATGAAGTGGTTTGCCATGGTGTACCATCTGTCGGTAAGAAAATTAAAAATGGCGATATTCTCAATATTGATATTACTCTTGAAAAAAATGGTTTTATTGCAGATAGCAGTAAGATGTACACCATTGGTGATATCAACCCTGCCGCCAAAAAATTAGTTGACGTGACTTATCAAGCCATGTGGAAAGGTATACAGCAAGTGAAAGCTGGTGCAGCCACTGGTGATATTGGCCACGCCATTCAAAAACATGCGGAGCAATTTGGCTTTAGTGTTGTGCGCGAATATTGTGGTCATGGTATTGGGCGTGAGATGCATGAAGAACCACAAATTCTGCATTATGGCCGCCCTCATACTGGCGTCATTTTAAAAGAAGGCATGACATTTACCATTGAGCCAATGATAAACCAAGGCTCTCACAAAACGAAAACCAAAAAAGATGGTTGGACTGTTATTACCAAAGATAAAAAATTATCTGCACAATGGGAACATACAATTCTCGTCACCAAAGACGGTTTTGAAGTTTTAACCCTTCGAGAAGAAGAAACGGTACCAAGCCTTTAATTCTGATATGGCTGATATTTACTCAGCCTACTTTCAGTAGAAATGGTGTATAAATAAGAGTCTTGCATAAGGTAATGATGAATGACTCTTTTTGAAGACAAACCTGGTGATGATGGCTTACCAGGCTCTGCTCGAATGTATGCCATGTTCGCCACCATGGTCACAACCACCATCAATGTGCTTGATGGTTCAATGATCAATATTGCGTTGCCACAAATGGCGACCACTTTCAACGCCAAAGCATCTGATGTGGTCTGGGTTGCTAACAGCTATTTGCTGGCGGTTTCCATGTCGATCGCATTTTTCTCTGCGCTTGCGACTCGAATTGGTTTTCGTAAACAATTTATGAGTGGTCTTGCCCTTTTCTCCCTTGCATCACTTGGATGTGCCCTTTCAAACTCTTTGGAACAGCTTATATTCATGCGGTTTATTCAAGGCATTGGCAGCGCAGCAACCATGAGTATTGCACCAGCTATTATCAAATCGATATTTCCAGGCAGGCTTTTAGGTCGGATTTTAGGGATCAATGCTCTCTTAGTTGCGACTTGTACTGCTGTTGCCCCTATTATGAGTGGCTCAATACTCGTTACTCTAGACTGGTCATGGTTATTCCTGATTAATTTACCTCTTGGTCTACTTGCAATTACCCTCGCTTATAAGTTTTTACCTCAGCAAAAGGAGCTAGATACAAGGCCGTTAGATAAAAGTGGCGCCGTTTTATCTGTGCTAACTCTTGCTAGCACTATTTTATGCGCTAATGTGTTCTCTCAAGACAGTGATAAGATAAACACCCAGTCTATTCTCATCTATGCATGTGTGGCTGTTATAAGTGGTATGTTATTTATTAAGCGACAAAAAAGAGCTACAGCACCTTTATTACCATTAGAAATATTTGCTAATACAAGATTCACGCTTTCAGCATTAACGTCATTTATTTCTTTTGTAGCACATACAATTACTTTTATTGCTTTACCTTTTTTATATGAGTTTGTATTCAATTTTAGCCCACTTAAATCTGCACTGATGTTTTTACCTTGGCCCATCGGCATTATATTAGTAGCCCCGCATGCAGGCCGATTAGCAGATAAATACAACCCTCCTATTATTTCTACACTTGGGTTATTTGTATTTGGGACAGGTATTGTCTTGCTGAATACGCTTCCAGACAATCCATCTGACATTGATATTTTATGGCGTAGCTTTGTCTGTGGTGCTGGCTTTGGTATTTTTCAAAGCCCCAATAATCGAGAAATCATGTCGAATGTTAAAGCACACTATTCCAGCTATGCATCAGGTGTATTAGCAATAATGCGAACATTTGGGCAATCGCTTGGCTCTGTCTTGATTGGCGTTATGCTCGCCTATGCGTACCGAAATAATATTGATGATATTCAATCGGCTAGTTATGCGGGCATTGAGATGGGGCTTTGGATTGCAGCGGCAAGTGTAGGTGTCGCGGTTGTGCTTAGTGGTAGTCGATTAAAGTGGAAATCAACTCAAGCATAAATGATAAGCACAAAAAAGCCGAAGACACATGCTTCGGCTTTTGTATTCAAATTTTGATATTAATCAAATAGATTCGTCACTTCATTCGTCAATACCTGTTGAAGTGTTTGCTTTTGCTTAATCACTTTTACATCGCCATTTGACATCAACATGACTTCAGGTGACTCTGGGAATGAGTTGTAGTTTTTAGATGCCATAGATGCACAATAAGCGCCAGCGCCACCAATTAAGAGGTAATCATTGATTGCAGCTGTTTCCAGTTCTACTTCTTTAATACCTTCTGGATCACCTGGTTGTGAAGTAATGATATCGCCAGACTCGCAGCAATGACCAACAACAACATAGTTTGTTTTTGATGCTGGTTTCTCTTCACGTGTTACAACTTTCAATGGATGTTGTGCACCATAAAGGCTTACACGAAGGATATCAGTCATACCAGAATTAATTTTGATAAAGTTAAAGCCTTTATCGCCAGTGTCAATAACGTCCATAATTCGAGATAAAATCGTACCAGCATTAGTCACAAGGTATGAACCAGGCTCTACTTCAAGATGAATTTGACGGTTATGCTTTTCATTAAATTCAACAAAAAGCTCTTTTACGCGACCACCAATATTTTGTAGATCAGCTGTTTTTTCGCCTTCGATGCGTGCAACTTTATAGCCGCCACCAAGGCTTAGTGTATGAACTGTATCGATCTGACGAACAAGATCAAGGGCTAGGTGAGCTGCTTTAACCCAAACTTCGGGGTCGCTGCCAGAACCAATATGAGTATGAATACCAGTTATTTTAACATTATTTGTTGCCGCAATTTCGAGTACTTTTGGTAGGTATTCAAACCAGATACCAAAACTTGATGCAGGGCCACCAACATTTGTACGGTTGTTATGACCAGAACCTATACCAGGATTTAAACGTACAGAACATTCAGCACCTGGAAAGCGTTGTGCAAAAGCTTCAAGTTGAGATAATGAACATGCATTGAAACTCACACCCTTTTCAACAAGCTCAGCAAAGTTCTCTGGCAGCTCTTGAGATGTCAGCTGGATTTGCTCAGGTGCAATACCTGCAATAATGGCACGCTCAACTTCGTAGCCACTGCTCGCATCAATATGAATGCCTTTACGATTAAAAAGCTGAAGTACCGCAGCAGTAGGAATGGCCTTCATGGCATAACGAACAGTTAAACCAAAGGCATTTGGGAACGCCAATGCCTCATCAGCAGAACGTTTTAAACAATCTTCCGAATACACAAGTACAGGCGTACCATGTTTACCTGCAATGTCACGTACTTGCGCGTCAGTCATTGAGTGGAAAACATTGTTTTGTAAAGCATTGAAAGTTGTCATGAGAGTGATCCTAAGGCAAAACGTGCTCTGGGCATTTAGGGTAAAAATAAAGACAAATAATATCACATTGTAGGCAGTGGCACTAGCTCGGATTACTTAGAAAAACCAATAACATACAAAAAAACAAGTTAAAAAGATAAGGTCTCAGCTTCAATAGACCGAGTTAACAGCTCTAACGCAAAGATAGCAATGTTAAAACACACACTCTTTTCTAAATAAGTATATGAATATCATGAGGTTGTACTCAGCCTTTCAGAACATATCCAACCCCATAAACCGACTTAATATATTGAGTCGATGGAGAAAGTAAAGCAAACTTTGCACGAATATTTTTAATATGAGTATCAATGGTCCTATCATAAACCATTGCATGAGCGTCTGATATACCTTCTAATAAATCATGTCTTGAAAAAACAATACCAGGCGATGACATTAATAGGCTCAAGATTCTATATTCATTCAGCGTAAGCATCGTTTCTTTACCGTGCGCTTTCAGTAAGTATGAAGCAACTTCTAATGTGAATTCTTTATAAGTTAAGCTTGTAGTCTGATGTAAACTGCTTTTGCTTCGCTTGAGTAGTACATGTATGCGACACATGAGTTCTTTTGGAGAAAAAGGTTTACACACATAATCATCAGCACCAGCGTCAAAACCAATTAAACGATCAACTTCATCTATCTTTGCAGTAAGGAGAATCACAGGGGTTTGTGAGACTTGCCTTATTTGACGACATAAATCAAAACCATCCACATCAGGCAGCATGACGTCAAGAATAATTAAATCAGGCTGATGTGTTTGCAATACTTGCAATACATTTCTACCATGGTCGATTAATACAGATTTGTAATTTTCAAGCTCTAGGTAGCGCTCAATTAGATGTGCTATATCAAACTCATCTTCAATAATTAAAATAGTTTTCGTCGACATAAAAACTCACCTTAGATAGATAGACTCATAGCGTTTGAGATTTAGGGATCTCTAGCGCTATGGGTATATGTGAAAAAATTAGATGTATTACTCTCTTAGCCCTTCTTTTTAAGAGGTAAAGAAATATTAATTCTTAGCCCTCCGAGTTCGCTATGAGTGGCATAAATAGAACCGCCATGTGCTTGAATAATATTTTTGCATATTGCCAAACCAAGCCCTGCACCACCATTTTGGCGATTTCTTGCAGCGTCAGTCCTATAGAGACGATCAAACAACTTATTAATATTGACTGGAAGAACACCAGGGCCGGTATCCTCAATAGTAATCACTATAGATTCTTTATAAGTTTGAAGATTAATAAAGACCACACTATGCGGCTGTGTGTGTGTACTTAACATTATTTGAAAGAATATTGAGAAAGACTTGCTCTATCCTTCTATAGTCAAGAAATATATCGCAATCTTCAAGGCACAATTCTATAGAAATATTCCTTTCGCTAAATTGAATATGCATTCTATTGACAATTGATACAATCATTTTTTTTAAATTTGTATTCGATAAGAAAAGCTTCAAATCCAAATCATCAGTAACAGAAACCTCGTATAGATCATTGAGAAGTGTATTAAGCCGTACAATATTTGTTTTCATAATACCTACGTATTCTGGTGTACATTGATTAATACCATCGGCAAGGGCTTCAATTTCACCACGTAAGATTGTTACAGGTGTTCTCAATTCATGTGATATATCCATGAGCCACTGTTTTTGTTGCTCCTGAAATCGACTTAACGAACTGCTCACACTATTAAAGTCTTCAGCAAGAGACTCAAACTCATCACTTGTAGTAATCACTAGCTTTGTTTGAAAATCTCTATCAGCAAGTCTTTTCATGCTTTTTCTGAAAAGGCTAATGGGGTGTATAATAATTTTAGAAAAGATAAAACTAACAATAAAAGCTATAACCAAGCCCATCAATGTTATTAATAGAAGCGGCTTATACTGTGATTCTAAATAATAATGCACCATTTCGTTCGTTTTCTTTTCTGATTTTTTTAAGTAGAGTCTACCTACATTTTTACCATCAACATCAATTTCTTGAAAGTAACTATCAACACTTACCTTTTTGCCACCTGCAATTATTTTATTGCTAGTGTCAACCAATCTTAGTCGTGAAAAAATATAGTTAAAAATATCCTCAGGAATTCTTTTAAGGGGGTCTATAAAAGCACTTTTATTTTTTTTAAGGTGTTTTTTATGAAACAAGTGAGGAGCAGGCATTAATGGTGGCTCACCTGGTAACAGGTCAATATTCTCCTCTACAAAAAAACGCCATTTTTTTTTGCTTTTTAAATTATCCCAAGATTGCGAAATCTCGTAATAAACAGCAAGGTTTCTTGATATATCTTGCAGTATCATCTGTTCATTTGTTTGGACAAAGTTATTAATCATTTTTTTACTCATGGCATAGTTAATTGCCACTATTGTAATAATTAAAAGTATAACGATACAAAAATTCATAAGTACAAGTTTAGATAAAATGCTTTTTGGCTTAAAAGGAAACACAGCACCCCCCTGCTTTCTATATGCCATTGCGCAGCTATTGGTCTGCTTTTATTGGGCAACTCATACTACGCCGCCCAGGGTACATAAAGAGGAAACTACGAAAATTTCACATAAACTCTCCACATTTGCCTCACAATTCACGTTTTATATACGGCTAACCTTTCCATATGCTGTCGAAAAAGAAGCATTGCTACAGCAGGAGATGTTGAAATTACAAATTAGAGAGGATATGGATGAAGCGATTAGGTATATCACTTGTGGTGATGGCATCACTTGGAGTCATCAGTGGATGTATGGAAGGCCAAGATAGTGAAAGTGTATTGAGTACATCAAGTAGTAGCAATAGTACAAAAGAAACAAATGGCCAGGTAAGTGATGGATTAACTATAAATGAAATAAAAGCCCAACAAGAAAATGATGACGCAGACTGGATTGAATTAAAAAATAATTCGACAGCAGATATTAATCTTGCTGGATATACATTAGAAGATAATTCAGGTTCAGTAAGCAGTTTACCCGATATAACTATTGCACCTAACGAGTTTTATATACTCATTGCTGATGACTTAAATACACAGGGCCATGTCAATTTTAAACTTGGAAAAGAAGATAGTTTACTCTTAAAGTTTGAAGGCCAAGTGATTGACTCTATAAGCTGGACGGAGGACAGCCACTCAAAAAAAAGCGCCTTTGGCCGATATCAAGGCTTGTTAACTGAGCTCTACCCTACTAAAAGTACAACAAATATTCCATACACAGCTTTTTTAAAAGATAAAGTCATTCCCGTTAGTGTCCAGTTAAATGCTGACGATTGGCAAAGCATGTTGGACACACCACTAGCAGAAGAGTATAAAAATGCAACGCTAATATATAACAATATAACTGTTAACAATATTGCCATTCGAACAAAAGGGAATAGTTCACTTTCATCTGTCGCAAATGATCCGGACTCCATACGATACAGCTTTAAATTAGATTTTAATTATTATGATGAAGATCAAAAGTTTTTAGGCTTAAAAAAACTTAATTTCAATAATAACTTTAGCGACCCAAGCATGATGAGAGAGACTTTAACTTATGAACTTCTAGAGGAAATTGGTTCTACATACTCTCGTACAGCATATATAGATTTGACTATCAATGATCAACATATGGGTGTTTACACAGCCGTAGAGCATATTGATTCAGAATATATAGAACGCTTTTTTGATAATAATGATGGTGATCTTTATAAAGCAGACATGGGCTCAACCCTAGAATACAAAGGCGATGATATTGCTGATTATGAGTCATATAGCTTAGAAAGCAACAAAGATTCGAGCCAAAAACAAGCGTTGCTCAGCTTTATACAATCGATTGAAAACGACAACATTGACATTGGTCAATCACTTCAAATGGAGCAATTTCTTAAATATCTTGCAGTAAGTACTGCTCTGGTAAACCTTGATAGCTATCAAGGCACAATGGCTCACAACTATTACATGTACGATGATCTCGGACAGATGAATATTTTGCCGTGGGATTTCAACATGTCATTTGCAGGGTTTAGCATGAGTTGCTCTGAAGAGCAGCTCATAGACTTTTATATCGATGAACCAACTGTATCTAACATGAGTGCTCGTCCATTAATTGAAAAGGTCCTTTCTAATGACAACTACAAAGCTCAATATCACATGTATTTACAAGAGCTTATTTCAACATATTTTACAGCTGAGTTAATGTCAGAAAAAATAACTAACTTAGCCAACATGCTTGATCCATATGTACAGAATGATCCTACATTTTTTTACACCTATGAAGAATGGGCCAACTCGCTTGATAATACAATTGAATCAGAGGGTTTGTTTAATACCAATGGTGGAAATGGTGGCGGGTTACCGGCTCTTGATGGCATGGATATACCTGAAGGCTTCGAACTCCCTGAAGGATTTTCAGGCATGACACCCCCTGAAAATATGGATATGCAAATGCCAGATCAAAATATGAATTCATCAGTATTAGGTTTACGATATTTTATCAATAAAAGAATTCAAAGTATACAAGACCAACTGAATGGAGTAAAAACTTCTGCCAATAACGGTGACGGCAATTGCGCATTACAGCAAAATAATTCAACTGATAATATCGTCAATATTCAGGAAAATAAACAACCCCTAGGAGTATAAGTATGAAAGACAACAATATTTTCAAACGAAATAATGTGGAGACTCATAAATACACTTCTTTATATCGAAAGCATGGTTTAAATGACTTAAAAAAAGCAAGTTTAATGGATAGGATAGACTCTAAATTTGTTGCTGATATAAGCGTTTTAGGCTGTATTCTTGAAGCTTGCAAAAATGATTACACCATACTTGATATACAGGATACAAGTATATTTAAATATGAAAACACCTATTACGACACCTTAAATTACGACCTTTATAGAATGCACCATAACGGTAAGTTAAATAGATATAAAATAAGACAAAGACATTACAGTGATACAGATCAAACTTACTTTGAAATCAAGAAAAAAACAAACAAAAAAAAACCCATAAGACAAGAATAAACATTACAAATTCTTATGCACCATTTGCAAAAATTGATTTCCTAAAAAAAAGTGGCTTCCCTAACTATCAGGAGATTGAACCTGTACAATATGGTGAATACAACCGTCTGTGCATTGCAAATGAATTAGCCGGTGAAAGGATAACGCTGGATTTTAATTTACAATTCAAAAGCCTTGAAACTGGCAATATTTCAACATTTGATTCTATTTTTATCGCAGAACTTAAGCAGGCATCGCTCAATAGAGAGTCCCCCTTCTTTAAGTGTAACTACTCGCCCCACACCTCATACAATTCCCCCGTCAAAGCCATCT
>TARA_B100000686_G_C16806440_1_pt1 | contig 23001 bp, 19 predicted proteins | sample TARA_B100000686 | Tara Oceans TARA_B100000686 (sample SAMEA2622733) | marine metagenome | biome: marine biome (ENVO:00000447); feature: marine epipelagic mixed layer (ENVO:xxxxxxxxx); material: "saline water (ENVO:00002010), including plankton (ENVO:xxxxxxxx)" | depth 150 m | reverse complement strand
CTGTAAAATTATTAAAAGAAAAAGGATCAGATTTTAAATATGGTAATGATTTTGGTGCATCTGATGAGACTTTTCTCTCAGAAAAATTTGACCAACCACTCATGATCCACCGTTGGCCAGCTAAAATTAAGGCATTTTATATGAAACGCGATGAACATAACCAAGAATTAGCATTAGGTGTTGATATGATTGCTCCTGAAGGATACGGTGAAATAATAGGAGGAGGACAACGTGAAGATAACCTAGATATTCTCATTAATCGCATAAGACACCATGATTTACCTATGGAACCTTTCAAGTGGTATTTAGATTTACGCAAGTATGGCTCTGTGCCTCACTCTGGTTTTGGATTGGGATTGGAACGAACTGTGGCATGGATTTGTGGTACGAAACACATTAGAGAGACTATTCCTTTTCCTAGGACTATGTCCCGTTTGGAACCATAAATGATTTTTAAGGCAAGGATATCAGTTTTTGGTGGTAGAATTATTAATAAATCCATTTATGATGCTGCTGTTAGAATTGGTATAGAACTTGCAAAGCAAAATTATTTAGTTTTTTGCGGTGGAGGAGCAGGTGTAATGGAAGCAGTCTCGAAAGGAGTAAATAACGCAGGAGGAACAATAATTGGTATATTAAAAGAGAATACATTTAATGAAGGCAATCCATATTTATCGATTCCTATTGCGACAGGAATGGATATAGGTCGTAATGTACTTCTTGCTTACAATTGTGATGCAGCGATAGCAATTTCTGGGCAATATGGAACAATGAGCGAGATAGCTTATGCTATGCATTTAAAAAAACCTGTAATTGGCTATAAAACTTTGGAAATTAATAATATATTACAAACACAATCGCCAGATGAAGTAATAATAGCCTTGAGGAATGTATTACAATAGAAAAAATAAATTAAGAATCTCCAAAAGATAACTTTAAGGGATATGGTTCAAAAGTATATAACCATAAAAAATTTTGAGAAATTAAACTATAAGAATAGGATTTCAATTCTTAGAGTATAATTAGAAAGAATACAGAAATATTGCAAATAATTGAGATAATTAAATGAAAATTGCTCTATGTCAGGTAAATCCTACTGTAGGTTCATTCGAGAATAATAAAAATATTATATTAAAGTACTATAATAGGTGTAAGCTATTAAATGCTAATATAGTAGTATTCCCAGAATTAATTTCAACTGGATATCCTCCGCAGGATTTATTATTGGATGATGGTTTTATAGAAGAAAATTTATTTCTTGTTGAATCAATTGCTGCGCAGTCAACTATACCTTTGATAATGGGTTACGTAAGAAAGGAAAATGGAAAAATATTTAATTCTGCTGTGTTATGCTATAATGGGAAACTCCAAAATACAGCTGATAAAATTTTGTTACCTACTTATGATGTATTTGATGAGTATCGTTATTTTACTGCGGGTAATAATCCTTGTACATGGGATATACCGTTGGAAACAGGTGTGTTACGAATAGGTATCCAAATTTGTGAAGATCTTTGGGATAGTAATTATTCTACAAAGGTTAGTCAAATTCAAAAAGAAAAAGGTGCTGAGATTCTAATTAATATTTCAGCATCTCCCTATCATGAAGATCGCCTTAAAGAGCGCACAAATTTGATTATTGAAAAAGCAATAAAAACTGGCCTTCCTTTTTTATATTGTAACATTGTAGGAGCTCAAGATGAACTAATTTTTGATGGGCAATCTTTAGCATTTAACTCTAAAGGTAATTGTTTGGCTCAAGGACGCGGATTTGGTGAAGATATGCTTATGATTGATTTAAATTTTGATAAACCTAAACCTTTAAATATTTTACCTAATGAAGAAAATGTCTATAAAGCATTGTGTCTAGGTGTCTCAGATTATTTCGAGAAAACTGGACATGGTGAAGCTGTAATAGGTTTGTCAGGTGGTATTGATAGTACTCTAGTAGCTTGTATTGCAGTAGATGCGTTGGGAGCAGACCATGTTCATGGGATTTCAATGCCTTCTAAATTTTCAAGTAGTCATAGTTTATCTGATGCTGAGGAATTAGCAAATAATCTAGATATTGATTATCGTATTTTACCTATTAATGATCCAGTAGCTGGAATAGAAAAAATATTAGAACCTCAATTTCTTGGAATGGATATTGATATTACAGAAGAAAATATTCAAGCACGTATCCGTGGTAATCTTCTAATGGCTCTTTCAAACAAATTTGGATGGATGGTCCTTTCTACTGGAAATAAAACAGAACTTGCGCTTGGATACTGTACCCTTTATGGTGATATGAGTGGAGGTTTAGCAGTAATATCAGATCTCAGTAAGTCTGATGTTTATAAACTCTCTAGATGGATCAATACAGAAACCCCTAACAGAATACCTGTAAATTGTATTAAGAAACTTCCAAGTGCTGAATTGGCTCCTAAACAGGTGGATCCCTTTGATTATTCTATAGTTAGTCCATTAGTAAATGCTATTATTGAAGATAGAAAATCTCCAGCAGAGTTAATTAAAAATGGTGCTGATCCAGTTTTAGTCAATGATCTTTATAAACGTATTCGGATCTATGAGTATAAACGTCGCCAGTCCGCGCCAGGATTAAGAGTAAGTACAAAAGCTTTTGGTTTTGGGAGGCGTATTCCAATTGTTAATCATTACTTAGGAAAACAAAAGTTATGAAACTTATGATAATATATTTTTTCCCCCTTAGCTTTTTAGTTACAATACAAGCACAAGAACATTCTCCTGCAGATTTCTGGAATAATCAGACTGATAATGAAAAAGTAGCCTTTATCAATGGTGCTTATGCCAGTATTTCTACTTTGAAAAATCATCATCAATTGGAGGTTAAAAAGCAATATCTATATAATAAAAATTGGATAGAACCTTATTATATCAAGCGATTTTATGATATTGCAGATGAATACAGATCAAATGAAGTTGGTTACAACCTAAAGATAATTGCACTGCATATGGACGCATTTTATTCCAATTCCGATAATATTAAAATCCCTGTTATGGAATCCCTGCGTATTGTATCATTGATCCAAGATGGTGAAAGAGATAAGGCCAATTTGCGGCTATTAAAAGCTCAGAGAAAATATAATTAATATTAATTCGAATTTCTTTATTAATATTACCGTAAAATATCAGTTAGAAAGTTTGGTGTATTTCAATTCACGTAAAAATTATAACTAGTATTAATTTTTTAGTTAAATGAATATTATTGAAAAACCTCCTAAAAGAAGAATCTAGTTGTGTGTTTCTATGGCAAATATGCTCATATGGAATATCAGAATTTCTTAATTTTATCATTCTATAGAATATGGTTCAATCTTGGGATGTAAAGTAGATGATATAACCTATTTTGGAATTGTGAAATTTATTGTAGGAAATTTTGTAGAATGCTGTAGTGGTTTATGATGTATATGGAAAGTATTACGACCAGTCAAAAAAAAACATTATTCTAGAGATTAAATTCCTATTTTCTTCTACTTTCCTGAAAAATCCTATCCTTAATTTTTAAGAATGAAATCATCGTTAATAAGAAATTTTTGTATTATTGCCCATATAGATCATGGTAAATCTACGCTTGCAGACCGTCTATTAGAAGAGACGGATACTCTTTCAAAAAAAGCAATGAAAGATCAAGTTCTAGATAGTATGGATTTAGAGCGCGAGAGGGGCATTACTATTAAAAGTCATCCAATTAAGATGGAGTATAAGCATACTGATGGAAAGAATTATATACTAAATCTGATTGACACACCAGGACATGTTGATTTCAGCTATGAAGTTTCTCGATCATTAGCAGCATGTGAAGGAGCATTGTTATTAGTGGATGCTGCACAAGGAATAGAAGCGCAAACGGTATCAAATACTTATTTGGCATTAGAAAATGATCTAACGATCATCCCTATAATAAATAAAGTAGATTTGAAATCTGCTATGATCCATGATGTTAAAGCTCAAATAGTTGAACTAATTGGTTGCAATGATGATGAGATTATTGAAGCTAGTGCTAAAAATGGAATTGGAATAAAAAAAATCTTTTCTACAATTATTGAATCTATACCAAGTCCAAAAGAAAATGATAATGCACCTCCAAGAGCACTGATTTTTGATTCAGTTTATGATAATTACCGTGGAGCTGTTCCTTATATTCGAGTGTTTGATGGTGTTTTTAAACCTGGTATGATTGCCAAATTTTTTTCCCATGATAAGGAATATGAAATTAATGAACTGGGGCATTTTATTTTAAAGAAAGTTAAATCAGACGAGCTTACTTCTGGAGATGTAGGTTATATCGTAGCTAGTATCAGGGATATGAACCATGTTCAGCCAGGTGATACCTTGACGGTAAAAGAAAACAAGGCAGAAAATCAGTTACCAGGATATAGAAAGATGAAGCCTATGGTTTTTTCGGGACTATATCCTGTTGATTCTGATGATTATGATAATCTTCGGCAAGCCTTAGAAAAGCTTAAGTTAAATGATGCGTCTTTAGAATTTTTGCCAGAAACGAGTGAAGCTTTAGGATTTGGTTTTCGATGCGGATTTTTAGGTTTACTTCATATGGAGATTATACAAGAACGCTTGGAACGTGAGTTTGATTTAGATTTGGTTACTACTACTCCTAATGTGGTCTATAAGGTTCAAACAAATAAAAATATTACTCAATTAGTTGATACTCCAGCTAATATGCCTGATGCTGTTGATATTAATAAAATATTTGAACCTATTGTTTCAGCAGAAATTTTGACTCCAAAAGATTTTATTGGCAGCATAATGACCCTTTGTCAGAATAAGAGAGGTACATATAAGAATACTAATTACCTTTCACCAGAAAAAGCGCAGATTCATTATGATTTACCTCTTGGTGAAATTATTTTTGATTTTTATGATAAACTGAAATCTATTTCAAGCGGTTATGCTTCCTTTGATTATGAGTTTAAGGAGTTCGCTGAATCCAAACTTACAAAATTAGATATTTTAATTCATGGACAACCGGTGGATGCGCTTTCCATTATTTGCCATGCTGATGATGCATATAATAGAGGAGTCTCTATTTGTGGTAAACTAAAAGAACTTATTCCTAGACAAATGTTTGAAGTTGCTATTCAAGCAGCGCTAAATAATCGTATCATTGCCAGAACTACAGTACGTGCCTTGAAAAAAAATGTTACTGCTAAATGCTATGGTGGTGATATAAGTAGAAAGAGAAAATTATGGGAGAAACAGAAAAAAGGTAAAAAAAGGATGAAAATGATTGGTAAAGTTGAAGTGCCTCAAGAAGCATTACTTGCTGTATTGCAGGTAGACAGCGATTAACTTCATGATTTTAACATACTGGAGGTTTACCAAATCCCCGCTATACAGTTTTCTTTTTACTATTCCTTTGTTTTTTATTTATGAAATAGGAGTATTCTTAACAAAAGCGGATGATATGCTTGTTCTACGAAATGGTGCTGATGCGTTGATGAGACAGATATTGGAAAACTTTGGGATTATTGGGTTACATGGTATTGGAGCAGTTTTTCTTATTGTATTTTTGGCGGTATTCTTTATGCAACGAAAATATTGGAGGGGAATTACGATTTATGGGAATTTTCTATTGATAATGATGTTTGAAAGTTTAATTTGGGCAATAATTCTTTATTTATTGATGTCTAATATATATATATTGCTTATGAATCCTTCAAGTCAGGTTTTGATTCAACAAGTAACATTATCTGTGGGAGCTGGGATCTATGAAGAGTTATTTTTTAGAGTTTTATTAATATCAGGTTTGGCTTCAATTCTTGGTTTTGTTTTTCAATGGCCTTATAATTACAAGATGTGGGTAGCTATGATTATTTCGTCGGGAATATTTTCTGCATTTCATTTTATTGGAGAGTATTCTGATTATTTTTCTTTCGATATTTTTTTAATTCGATTTTTTGCTGGAATGGCTCTAGGATACCTTTATTTTATTCGTGGCTTTGGGATCACAGCTTGGGCTCATTCTATTTATGATCTTATAGTTTTAACCCAAACTACTACACAGAACTAAACTACTATGTAAATTATAAAGTGAATATAATTCAATATTTTGTATTAACAGTTAACATAATTATTTCAATTAGTTATAATAAAAGAATTTTATAGATATTTTTGTAGATGGTAGTTGTTTTAAGAATTTTAAAAATACAATATTTAATTATAAGCTACTCAAATCTGTTACTATAAAATAATAGGTGCATTGATTATATTAAAAAATGTTAATTATATTGGAACCAAAAATAGATTTAGCTGTAATTAATATGTTGATATACAATGATAGTATGTTTAAAAAAACTAATAGAAATAATAATGAAAAGTTATTTACGGGATTTATTTATATAATTAAAAATGGCACAACTTCTTTTGAAAAGGATATTTGATGTTCCCTATTATTTATGATTTTGGAATTATTAGCTTATTTGGGTATGAGTTTCATTTTGTTATATACTCATTTGGTTTAATGCTGGTAGTTGCTTTTTATAGCTGTTATTATTTGTTAAATCATGATTTAAATCGTTTAGGATATGATTCTAATTTAGCATCTGATATCGTTTTCTGGGCTGCGTTAGGTGGTATTATTGGTTCAAAAATCTATTATTTACTTGAAAATTTAGATAGAGTACTTGCTGATCCATCTGGAATGATATTTAGTGGATCTGGCCTCGTTTTTTTAGGCGGCTTATTAGGTGGACTTATAGCTGTAACCATATTGCTTAGAAAACATAATCTTCCTTGGCTTATATTTTCAGATTTGGTAGCGCCATTACTGATTTTAGGTTCTAGTATCGGTAGAGTAGGATGTTTTTTAGTTGGTGATGACTATGGTCTTCCAAGTAAACTTCCTTGGGCGATTTCTTTTGAAAATGGTCTGCCGCCAACAACCACACAATCATTTCAACTCAATTATCCTTGGATTGATATAAGTGATTTTTCTGCAGGTATCCTAACAGTACATCCAACCCAAATTTATGAGAGTATATTGGCATTTGGAATTTTTTTATTTTTGTGGCAAAGAAGAAAATCAGTTACTGTTAAAGGAAGCCTATTTTTTCTTTATATGATCCTCTATGGCATAGAAAGATTTCTTATTGAATTTCTGCGAACAAATCCCAAATATGTCTTATCCATATTTTCAGGTGCACAGATTATTTGTGTTATGATGATCATTATTGGAGCTTATTTTTATATAAAGCCTATTAGTAGCGTTGCGTCAAAAGATAATTAGAGAATTCTTTTTTCTTTTTGCATTTCCTGCTAGTCTAATTTCTCAGGTAAGTCTGGATATTGTAGAATATAGACCTTTCCCAGAAAAAATTATGATTCTAGATCTAAAACCCGATCTAATTAATTGGTCTATCGCTAACCAGTTCATCCTTTTGGATAAATCAAGGCAAGAATTAATCGGATTGGGTCCATTTGGTGATATAATCTTTTCAAGTAGTTTTGGTCTTAGATCTCAGAGATATGGTGATTTGATTTGGGTTGGGAATTCTGCATCTGGAATTTGGATTGTAGATAGATTAGAAAATCAAATTACATTATTAGACTATCAGCTCAATCCAATTACTAGTGATGGTTTTGAACCTAGAATATTCCCAGAGCATGCCGCTATAGGCCCATGGGGAAAAGTTTATCTTTATTCCAATCAATATAATAGCATATTTTTATATGATCAAAAGTTAGAACAGCAGCCATTTATTGATCTAAACCGTGTAATAGACTTTAAAGTATGTTTGATGGATATTGAAATTAACCAAGAAGGAGAGTTGGCAATCTTAGATTGTGACGGGAATGTGCATTTATTTAATAAGCTCGGAAGGTTTCGCAATTCATATCCATCAAAAATAAAAAGTGCAAATTTTATTGTCGCAAGTCGAAATAAATGGTTTGTATTTAATATTAAAGGTGAAGGGAAATCTATTTTTGATCATGAAATCATATCTATACCAGGAGCCAGTATTCCTGTTTTAGATATAGCCAGTATGAATCGTTCCATAGCAGTCCTTTCCAACGATCATATTTTAGTGCTAAATGTCAAAACATATTAAATCTATATTATTTTCCTTTATATTTATTGATTGGGTGTTGGGTATAGGAGTTCAATCTCATTCTGATACATTACAATTAAAATCATCATCAATTTTATTTCTTAGTAATAAATTTGTAATTCCAGAATCTATTCAAATAACTTATAAAGGTGAATTGATTAGTGCAGATACAATAGATTGGATAAAGGGGAAATTGGTTATGCCTTCAGTACATCATTCTAAGAATCAAGAATTCATAATTAATTATGAATATCTTGAAAAAGGACTTCCCTTGCATGCTGGACCTAAATGGAAATCACTTCCATATTTAGATTTGGATGAAAATTTATTTGATAAAAATTCCGAACCAGTCTTTAATATGAATGTTTCTGATAATGGATTATCAACCATTCATTCTTCTGGTAGTATATATCGTCAACTTAATTTATCCCCATTAGGTGGTTCTGACTTCAGCGGAGGACTCCATATGCAATTGAATGGAGAATTAGGTGATAACATGCAGATTAGTGGTGTTCTAAGTGATAGAAATCTCCCACTTCAGTCAGAAGGTATAACACAGGATTTAGATGCATTTGACCAGATATATATTAGCATTAAAAGTAAAAATTATAGTACAAATGCTGGGGATGTTATTTATGATTATAAATATGCTAATGATTATAGAATTAATCGAAAGTTAGTAGGTCTAAAAAATAATTTCCATTTCAATGATTGGAAAGGATCTTCTGTTTACGCTGGATCTAAGGGATCTTATCATGCTGTAAATATGAAAGGTCGTGATGGTGATCAAGGTCCTTATAGACTTCAAGGTAAAGATGGTAATAAGGATATAATTATATTATCTGGTACAGAAAAAGTCTGGGTTAACGGTATGGAATTAATTCGAGGATATAATCATGATTATATAATTGATTACTCGCTTGCGGAGATTTATTTCACTGCAAATATTATAATCTATTATGATTCCGATATCTATATTGAATTTCAATATTCAGATTTAAAATTTTCAAAAGGATTCTCTGGAGGAATAATTGAAAAAAGTTTAAATCAAAATGGGAAAGTATCCATAGGATTTTTTCAAGAATTAGATCAATTTGATAAATCATCATGGAGTAATCAAATAAAAGATTCTTTAGCATCGACACCAAATGGAAAAATACAGATCAAGGCTCACGATTTTAATGATTTAGGTGATTATGTGCTGATTGATTCAGTGTATATATATGATCCCGATCACTATATAGATGAAGGGAGACGATGTCAAACAGATTTTTTTTATGATAAGAATGGTAGTTATATAAGACAAATATCTTTATTTGGAAGAGTTTACTATAAATACATTCCGTTTAATGAGAGAAATAATTCAATCGATCTATATAGCCCTTATAGGAATATTATTGCGCCTCAAAATCATAGATTTGGATTTTTTAATGCAAATTATCACTTAGGAAAAAATTTGTCTATTGAAGGATTTATTTCTGGATCTGGTATTGATAAAAATATATTATCAGTTTTAGATAAAAAAAGTAAAAAAGGGATTTCACATCAATTTACTATAAAAACAGATTCATTATTATTTGGTCCTATGATTTTACAATTTGAATTATCTGATTGGTTGCGCGATGATGCATATCATTCTTTGGGAGATGAAAATAATATTCGACAACAAACATACTGGAACGAAAATGAAATAAATAGAAGGGGCGTCCGAGAAAGCAACCTTAAAACAGAAGTATCGATTGAAGGATTAGGAACAACCTTAATGGAAAGATCAAATTTCAAAACAGGAAAAAAAAATTTGATTGCCACCTATCTACACCAGAAAATACATAACAGTAGTTTTAAAAACTCTCAATTAAATTTGCTTGAAATTGACAAGCCTTTGGGAAAATTTAGACAAATTTATGGTCGGTTTAACTATCATTCATCAAATTATAGCCCTTTTTTGTTTTATGACTTTGAACATGACCCAATGAAAACGTTATATAAATTATATGGTTCTGGAATTACTTATGATAGCGAAAATCGAAATCTGGAAATTGGTGCCCATATACGAAATAATGATATAAAAAAGGATATCATAGATGATTATTGGGAAAGAGAATCTGAGGATGTAGTCAGCTTTTTAAATTATAAAACAAAGAATAGGCATGGATGGAGTAATGATATAACATATAAAAGAAGAATTAAATCCTTTATGAATAATTCAACTAATATTGATTATTATCTAGCTAGAATACATTCTAAATACCATCAAATCTCATCACCATTCAAATGGGATTTCAGACTAAAAACTGAGGAATCTTTTACTCAGCAGAGAGTAGTTGTATATGATTCAATCGGACCTGGATTGGGCCAATATAGATATGAACCAGAATTAAACACGTATATCTCAGATCAAAATGGTTCCTATGTTGCATATACTGTTCAAACAGGAGAGAGAAATCCTACGACTTTAATTGAAACTGTTCAGTATCTAACTTATGATTTTGGTAAGATTAATGGATTGCCAAATATTTTAGTAAGATTTAATAATAAAATAGATTTTAGAGGAAATGATTTTAATTTAAAAAGACTAGTCAAATCAAGTTTACTGAATTCTTCTACAGTTAATTCAAAATTATTATCAAGGATGGAACTAGATTTCTATGGATCAAATAGAATTTTAACTTGGTTTGATTTACAACGTTCATTAAGTGGCATTGATCCACGTGGGAATGATTTGATAAATCATTGGGAATTGGGTTGCCATGTTAATAGATATTTAAATAAGTTATTTTCGTTACAGTTTCGTAGTATTTACACATCAAAAGATATTCAGTCTAATAGGTCTTTGATAAGAATCCGATCTGTTGAAGGTTGGTGGCATGAATTACATATACTGTTAAATAGGAATGCCGCATCAATTATAGATTTTGCAATTATTCGAGGAGATAATAAAGGAAAACTTGAACAAGATTCTTATTCTTCAAATACAATAGGATTTGCATTTAATGGTAAAATATTTATTAACAAAGTAGGTCGAATACAGACAAAGCTAGAATGGACGAATATATCTACAGACCCTAGAAATACATATTTACCTCCTGAAGCTTTAAATGGATATACATTAGGTAAGGGGATTAGGACTGATACTCGTCTACAATATTACCTTAATAGAACATTATCATTAAATATTTCCATTAATACTATTCATAACAGTCTTTATAAGAAATTAATAACATTACAAGGTGAAATTCGTGCGCACTTTTAATTTTGTATATATAGGGATTTTTACTATCCTTTATTCTCAATCAGATCCAATTATAATTCAATCATATAGTAGTACTATCGTAACTAAAAGTTTAGATTCATTAATTCATGATGAAATTGATTTAACTATTAAATATGATCTCCACCAAATAAGAACTTCAGAAAATAAAACTGAGTATAAAAAATCATACAAAAAAAAATATCTAGATACACTAATAATGAGGAGTGATACCCCTATAAATCAGATTGTAATGCACCAAATTACAAAATCACTATTAAAGACTTCCATAGGTACTGATTTTGATAAAAAAATAAAAAATTTACATAGGGGTTATTATTTTTTACAAAATCCTATCCAATACCGAATTGGTAGAATATCTAAGGATCGTTTAGGTGGAGTATTTCAAATTGATCCAGTTTTTGAAAATCAGTTTTCTGGATTAATGGGAATGGGTAAATCGGGTAAAATATGGGATTTAACTGGAGAATTTAATTTACATCTTGAAAATATTCTCCGAACAGCGGGTTCTTATGATTTTTATTGGAAAAGTGTTGATTCTTTATCACAAATATTAAAATTTGAATTAATTGAACCTCACCCTTTTGGAATTGATTTTGGAGTCAAATGGAAGTATCATCATGAATTGATTCAAGGATTGTATACCATTATGAAAAATCAATCCAGATTAATGCTATTCCTTCCTCAATTTCAAAATCGATTAAGCCTAGGTTTGAATTCTGGAAGGACAATGCCAACAGAAAAAGGAAGAATTGATGGATATTCATCTGAATCTTTCCAATCATTTAATATAACTTTAGAATACGATGATACTGATCATCGTATTCTTCCTAATAGAGGTTATAAATATGAACTTCAATTAGATGGTGGAAAGCAAAAAAGTACAAGTTATTTTGAAAGTAGTTATAATATATTTTTCTATATTCCTATTTTAGACCAATATTTATTAATGTTTTCATCTATGGGGGAATCCATTTCATTTAATAAAGGTCAGATACCAAAAGTAAGGTTATTTTATTATGGAGGTGCATCAACACTTAGAGGATTCCGCGAGCAACAATTTTTTGCATCTAAATATAATATTTTGACTTTTGAGTTTTCTTATTCCCAAAGTTTTAGATGGAGAAGTAATATTTTTATTGATTATGCAACAAGTGATTACGATTTATTCCAGAATGGAAAATTTGGATATGGTTTAGGTTTTACTCAAGTAAATAAACAAAATATTTTTAAAATAGAATATGCTATACCTGGATCACTTGGATTTCAAAATGCAAAACTACACATAAAGTGGATATCCAGATTATAATTTAATTAAAAAATAATAAAAATATTTTTAATGATATATAATTTAAAAAACTTTCCTTATTACCTAGTCCTTTTGGTTATATTATTTAATGCATGTGAGCAAAAGAGACAAGCATTAGGTGCAGATAATGAAATACGTGTTATTTGTTCTGAACTAGATAAAAAAGTACTTGAAGGTGCTTTAACTTTCATATTTGATGACACTATCCATACTCCACAGCCAGAGCCATATTATTATCTTAAATTTTCTAAACCGGATACTTATAACGATTTAAAGAAACAAGCTTATATTGTTGTTGGTGCTATTAATCGTAATTCTGAAAATTTAGGACTTAAACTAATAAAAAAACTGCTCCCTGAAAATCAGTTTAATTCTTCCAATACAAATGAACAGATACTTTTTACCAAAGATTTATATGCTTCTAACCAATTATTTATGGTAATTAATTCTGATTCAGTAAATAAATTAATAGCTACCGCAAAAGAAAAAAAAGAATGGATAAAAAAGCAGTTTCATGACCAGTTTATTAGAAGACAGAAAAAATTTCTTTTTGGGGATGATACGAATACTGATCTGGAAAAAAAAATTAAGAAAGAATATGACTGGAATATACAAATACCTTGGGGGTGGGAAATTATCCGAAGTAGACCTGATTCTAACTTTGTGTGGATTGGTAGAGAAATTCCATTTCAGTGGATTAGTATTCATTCAAAGAAGGGTAAATATGTAAATAACGAATTAGTTGCTGGGAAATATTTATGGGACTGGCCTAAAAATCATTACATGTCTATAGAGTTTAATAACTATAATTTTAGACTAAAAAATACAAAATTTAAAGATCATATTGCTTGGAGAGTCGATGGAGTATGGCAAACAATTAAGGAAAGTGATGCAAAGGGAGGACCTTTTCGATCCTACTTGTTTTATGATGAAAAATCCCATCAGACATTTCATATTAATATGCTCATTTATAATCCAGGAAATGATAAATCTATATATTTAAGGCAATTAGATTTGATCGCAAATACTTTTGAAATTGAAATATCAAATAAATGATTAGTGTGTTGATCACAGGTGCGTTTGGTCAAGTGGGAACTTCACTCGGAAGATTTATGAATCAAGATTATGATTTAACTTTGACTGGAAGAAATATACCATCTAGTAAAAAGGGGATTATTTTAGATATCAGAAATACAATAGCAATGAAGGAAATTATAGATGTTGTGCAACCAGATGTAATAATAAACCTGGCTGCTATGACTAGCGTAGATCGTTGTGAAACTGAACCTGAATATGCGATTCAAATTAATACTCAAAGTGTAAAAAATATTTGCAGTTTATTTTCGGGACGAATTATTTATCTATCCACAGATTATGTATTCGATGGAAAAAATGGTCCATATTCTGAAAATGATATAGCAAAACCAATTAATAAATATGGTGCTACTAAACTTGAAAGTGAAAAACTAATATTGGAAAACAATCCAGGAAGCTTAGTTATACGCAGTAATGTGGTATACGATTATAATCTAAATACGCAAGCCAGCTTTTTGAACTGGGTTATTCAATCACTTCAAAATAATCTGGAAATCCAGGTGGTAAATGATCAGATTAATAATCCTACGTGGTCAGAATCTTTGGCTCAAACAATAGTACTTTCAATTGAAAAGCATATTTCAGGTATTGCTCATTGGGGAGGGGCTGACTATTTAAATCGCTATGATTTTGCAGTGAAAATAGCTAAAAAGTTTAGTCTAAATTCAAACCTGATTAAACCGATAGAGACTGAAGAATTGAATCAACCAGCTAAAAGACCTTTGAATTCAGGATTAAAAACTTCATATCTAAGCAAAAAATTAGGAATTTCCCCTCTAACAATTGATGAATGTCTCGAAACGATTTTGAAAAGAGTTTTACAATGAAAACGGTTATTATTTCACCAACTTATAATGAAAAAAAGAATATAGAATCTTTAATAGAAAAAATATTAGTTCCTTATCCAGAATATCATTTGCTCGTGGTTGATGATAATTCTCCTGATGGAACGGCTAAGGTGGTTGAAAAGTTGCAAAATAAGTATTCTAATCTTTTTATTGAAAAGAGATCTGGAAAATCAGGTCTGGGGACTGCCTATATACATGGATTTAAATGGGCGATAAAACGAGGTTATAAAGCAATAGTGCAAATGGATGCTGATCTTTCTCATGATCCTAATGATGTACCTAAATTGGTTAAGCATTTACAGAATTATGATTTAGTGATTGGCAGTAGATATATCCATGGCGTAAGTGTAGTAAACTGGCCTATTCGCAGACTTATCTTAAGCTATGGTGCAAATTTATACTCAAGTATCATTACTGGAATACCTATTAAGGATAGTACTGGAGGATTTAAAGCTTGGCGTAGTCAAGTATTGGAAAAAATCCAATTAAACCAAGTACGGTCACAAGGATACTCATTTCAGATTGAAATGAACTTTAGGGCTTGGATTAATGGATTTAATATTATTGAATATCCAATTATTTTTGTTGACCGTACTATTGGAGATTCAAAAATGTCTAGATCGATTATGATTGAAGCCATATGGATGGTTTGGAGATTACGAATATTGAAATTATTTGGATGGATTTGAAATATTAATTGCGTATATCAAACATGAATATTTCCATTTGTATTGTTACTTTAAATGCTTGGAGATTATTGAAGAAATGTATTGATTCTATTCCTAGTGCAATAGGAAATTTAAATTATGAAGTCATTATAGTTGACAATCACTCCAAAGATGATACTATAAGAATGCTTGAGAATTTCTATCCACAATTCACATTAATCAAAAATAGAATTAACAAAGGTTATACTGCTCCGATGAATCAGGCTTTGCGACGAGCTAAAGGTTCATACTTATTGCAATTAAATCCTGATACTAAGCTAAGTCCAGGATCAATCAATACTTTATATCATTATTTAGAAATGGATCCTACTGTTGGTATTTGCGAACCAAGAATAATAGGAGATGATGGACTTTTTCAACGTTCAACGAGGAGGGGAATTGCAACACCCTGGGCAACCATCACGTATTTTTTAGGCCTTAGTACAGTTTTTAATAAAAACCCAAAAATGACACAGTATAGATTAGAACACCTTGATGAATATACTTTATCTGAAGTAGATGGAGTTTCAGGTACCTGTATGTTATTTCGTAGAAAAGTCATTGATGATATTGGTTATTTAGATGAGCGATTTTTTGCATATCAAGAAGATAGTGATTATTGTATTAGGGCAAAGAAAAAAGGATGGAAAATTGTATTTAACCCTGCAGTTACCATTTCGCATTCCAGAGGCCATGGTGGTTCTGGTGCGCAACCAATGCGCTCAATTTTTGAATGGCATCGAAGTTATTATTATTTTTACTTCAAACATTTGGCGAAAGATTATCCCATTATACTTAATTGGTTCTATACAATGATGATGTTTGGTAAACTTATTCTAACAGAATTAAAGCATTTTATTTTTAGATAATTATAATTTTATATTAATCTATTATAAAGTACGGTTTTAATAATTACCATTTATGAATAAAAATAATAAAATTTTAATTTCAAAATATTTATGACAACATATTATTTACAATTTGAAAAACCTATTCAGGAATTAGATGATAAGATTTTAGAATTAGAAGCATTAAATAAACCAAATAAGAAAACTATAAAACAAATTTCTCACTTGGTTCATGAACGATCTAAAGTTATTTCAGAAATATATTCTAATTTATCTCGCTGGCAGCGGGTACAATTAGCTCGCCATCCGAATCGGCCATTCGCGCTAGATTATATAAATTATTTTTCTCCAAAATTTCTTGAATTACATGGAGATAGATACTTTATGGATGATCCTGCTGTAGTAGCTGGAATCGGTAAATTTGGAGATAGAAGAATTGCTTGGATTGGGCAACAAAAAGGACGCAGTACAAAAGAAAACTTAAAACGGAACTTTGGAATGATGAGGCCTGAAGGTTATAGAAAGGCGCTCCGCATAATGAAGCTTGCAGAAAAATTTGAGATTCCAGTAATTACACTTATTGATACAATGGGTGCTTATCCTGGTATTGGTGCTGAAGAACGTGGGCAGGGTGAAGCTATTGCCAGTAATTTAATTCAAATGGCTAGTTTAAAAGTCCCAATTATTGGAGTTGTGATTGGAGAGGGCGCGAGTGGTGGTGCATTGGGTATTGGTTTGTGTGACCGAATGCTAATGATGAAGAACACCTGGTATTCTGTTATTAGTCCAGAGGGATGTGCTTCTATTCTTTATCGTGATGCCGCACGGGCTGAAGATGCTGCAGAAGCATTGAAACCAATTCCTGATGATTTAATAAAAATTGGAATTTGTGATAAAATAATTGAAGAACCAGATGGTGGAGCTCACAGAAATTTTAAAGCGTCTGCAGATTTACTACAAAATGCACTAATTCAAGCTTTAGATGAACTATCTAATACCGATCCCGAATCATTTTTGGAAAATCGAATTCTTAAATATGATAAATTAGGAATTTATCAGGAAGAATCATGATTCAGCATATATATCAAACAAAGATATATTACAAAGATATAGATCAAATGGGTATTGTCTATTATTCTCGATATTTTGAATTTTTTGAAGAATCAAGGACAGAGATGCTCGCTGATATTGGATTGAAGTATTCAGAAATAGAATTGCAAGGATATATGATGCCAGTTATCGAAGCTCATGCCGAATATAAGAAAGGGGCTTCCTTTGAAGATGAAATAATAATAAGAAGTCAAGTCACTGAGATGCCAAAAACTCGATTAACTGTTAGGTATGAAATACAATTAAAAAATAAATATGAATTATTATTAAAAGGATACACCATTCATGTGTTTACAAATAAAAAAGGTCGTCCTATAAAAATACCAAAATATATTTTTGAGATATTTAATTCATATTTTTAGTAAAATAATAATAATAAGTAGATATTATATTTACTTTTATTAAAAATAAAATTTTCGATTATCAATAATATTTGCTTTCAATTTTAAATCATCTAACCATGATTGAAAAAATTGGCTCTGTTTACGACTGAAAATATTTTTCTTTAAGGTTTCTTTCTGCACTTCAAATTCTGTACTATCCAATACTGAAACATCAACTAATTCTACTAATGCATGCCCTCTTGAAGTTTCTATAGGGCCCAGTAGATCTCCTGGGTTTGCTGATAGCAATGAACCAACAATATAATTGCTTCGATTAATGGATGAGAATCCTTGATTAAGAGTTTTGGTCTCATTTTTTATCTCATCTATTTCTAAATCATTATTTGCAAAATTAGATAAAGAATTATTTTTAGCAGTTATATCTACTAGGATTGAATTAGCAATATCTAATGTAGCGCTTTTTTCTTTACGCTTAATAATACGTTTTCTAAGCTTTGACTTTACTTCCTTAAAGGGTGCAATACCTGGTGGAATTATAGAATCTAAATAACATATTGCAAAATATTGATCATTTTCAAAAATATCTGATATTGATCCAGTCTCGCTACGGAAGGCAAATTGTATAGCACTACGCAAATACCCGATATTTTGTATAGAAAATGAATTTTCATTGAGTTTTTCTTGAGTATGTATTTCTAAATTACTAGAGTCAGCAGCATCCACAAATCCAAAATCCTGAGCATCATAGCTAAAAAGAGTTGCAAGTCGTTTTAAATTGGAGAGTGTAGTGGAACTTGTCTCTATTTTTAACAAAATATGCGAAGCTAGAATTTCTTCAATTCTATTCTTATCATATTTTTTATCACGTACATAAATGATGTGATAGCCAAAACTTGATTTAACAGGTCCAACAATTTGACCAATATCAGCTTCGAATGCTGCATCCTCGAAAGGTTTTACCATACGACCTTTTTTAAACCATCCTAAATCCCCACCATTATTTCCTTGATTACCAGGATCTTGAGAATGCTCATTAGCTAATGCAGAGAAATTTTCTCCAGATTTAGCGAGATTAGTTATTTGATTGGCAAGTGAAAGAATATTTGTAGAATCAAGTTTAGATGGTTCCTTTTTCCAAAAACAATATTTAATGGTACGAAGTTCATCCATCTCAAAATCCTTAAGAGAATTCTCGTACTCATTTTTTAATTCTAAATCGGTGGGTTCTATACTTTCTGATGATACTGTTTTGTTCGTTATATGAATGGCATTAATGGTATAATTCACATTACGGATTATAAATTCCTTAAGTAATTCAGTATCTGTAATTATTATACTTTGATCAAGATATTGTTGAAGTTTAAAATTTGGGATATAGGTTGTTTTCATAAAAGATTCTATTGGTGCCCATTCGTTTCCTTGGGGTTCTGCAAGGATACTTTTATATTTATTAATATCAAAAATACCATCTGTATGGAATTCTGGGTTTTGTTGGAGAAATGGGGGTGGGTTATTTTCTAAGTGATATAGGACTTCTTCATCACTGGCATTTATTCCAAGTCGATCCACTTCTTGGGTGATTAGAATATCTTGCACCAAATTATCCCATGCAGAATTTCTAGCACGTTGGATATGTAAATCATTCACTTGTTGTCCAGAAGAACGAATCTGTTGCAATTCTTGAGATACTAGATTTTGAAATTGATCTGGTGAAATATCCTGGTCATTTATTCTTGCTATGGTTGTATTTGGATTTACTCTACCCAAAATTTGATCAATAATATTTGCTCCACCAACTAAGCCACCAATAGTCATACTAAGTAAAAACATAGCGAGGAGACCCCAAAGCACAATATGCATACGGTTACGAATGGATGTCATTAAAGCCATATAGATTCCTTTTATTGCAATTATAATCAATCGAATCAAATTCGTAGAAAACGGCGGGCAAATTTATAATATGGTATTTGATGAAACAATGAGCAAGAATTATATAACTTAGCTATATAATTATGACCGATTGCAGATCAGTTTTTATTACCCGCCATGGTCCACCATCAGTTTTGGAACTAAAATCTACCTCAATTCCAGATCCTAAACAAAATGAAGTACAGGTTGAAATAAAATACTCTGGAATAAATTTTGCTGATATAATGACTAGGATGGGTATTTATACAACCAGGTTAAAGCCACCATATATACTTGGAATGGAAATTGCTGGTATTGTTTCTAAAACGGGATCAGAGAGATTTAATTCAATGATTGGAAAAACAGTGGTGGGAATTTGTAAATCTGGTGGATATTCAACAAATGTTAATGTTCCAGCGGAACAATTGTTTGTAATCAATGATGATCTGCTGAGTATTGCAGCTTCTATTCCAGTAAATTATTTAACTGCCTATTTTATGATGATTCATCAAGGGTGTTTAAGAAAAGATGAAACGATTTTAATCCATGGTATAGGAGGTGGTGTTGGTATAGCAGCTACGCAGATTGCTCAAATAATTGGAGCTAGAATAATAGGAACCGCCTCATTAATTAAACATAAAAATTTGAAGAAAATGGGGGTTGATGAACTTATTGACTATCGTAAAGAAAATTTTTACGAAAAAATAATGGATTTGACCAATGGTAAAGGAGTAGATCTTGTTTTAGATCCTTTAGGGGGGAAGGAATTATTGAATAGTTATAAATGTTTATCTGAGTTTGGTCGAATTGGGGTATATGGATTTTCAACAGCAGTAACTGGACCGAAAAGAAGTTATTTTAAAATATTACAACGATTTTTACAAATTCCAAGCTTTAAACCTAGGCATTTGATGATGAAAAATCAGGGTGCTTTTGGTTTTCATTTGGGTATGATAAGAGATAGAAAAGATTTAGTACAGCATTATGGAAATATTCTTTTTGATTGGCTTGAAGATAAATCATTTAGTCCTGTTATTGATTCAGTATTTGAATTGAAAAATGCAGATAAAGCACACCAGTACATTGCCGATAGGAAAAATATTGGTAAAGTATTGCTGAAATCAAATTGAATAATTTTCTAAATCTTGAAAAAGATATAATAGGTTGCAGTCAATGTGATAGATTGGTTCATTTTCGTGAAAAAATTGCTTTGGAGAAAAGAAAATCATATAGCACATGGGACTATTGGGGAAAAGCTGTACCTGGATATGGGGATCCTAATTCAAAAATAATGATTTTAGGATTAGCACCAGCAGCGCATGGAGGGAACAGGACAGGAAGGGTTTTTACTGGAGATAAGTCTGCTGATTTTTTATTCAAATGTTTGTATCATGTTGGTTTAGCAAATCAGCCTAATTCTGATCATAGAAATGATGGTTTAGAATTAGATGGTTATATGACAGCGGCCGTAAAATGTGTTCCTCCAGGTGATAAGCCAAATGCAGAAGAAAAAGAAAATTGCGAGGTTTTTCTTGCTAAAGAATTCATATTATTAAAACAATTAAAGATTATCTTAGGTTTAGGGAAAATAGGCTTTGATTCTTGCTTGAAATTTGTAAGAAAAACAGAAACTTTAAAAATGAAGGATTATAAATTTGGACATGGAGTTAGATATCAACTTCCAAATGGGCTTATTCTTTATGGCGCATTCCATCCAAGCCCAAGAAATGTAAATACAAGACGGTTAACCTTTGATATGATGGTAGAATTAATTGAAAAGATTAAACTCGAACTTTAATATGATATTTTATATTTATTTATTATTACTTGTAGTGCAATCGTTATGGGCAAATCGGATAAGTTTTGAAGAATCACTTTGGCATTCTCCTTTTCAAACAGCTAGCATTGGTGATGTGACTTCCATTCATGGTGAAGATGCACTATTTTTTCGTGGACAGGGGGAAAATCATAATTCATGGTATAAGGTGACGCTTCCCAATATGGATACAACCAGGCTATTAGATGGGGATGAACTGTATTTTGAAGGTGAGAACATTCATATTAATCAAATTAAACTGTCTAATTGTGGAAATAAAATGCTGATTCAAACCAACTATGATCAAATCTGGCGCTATTCTCATAGAGGAAGTTATTTTATATATGATCTTAAAAAGAAGCGAGTGTTTAAAGTTGGCAGAGATCACCATCATCTGATGAATGTGAAATTTGCACCAAATGGGGAATTTGTTTCTTATATTAAAGAAGATAATAATCTTTATTCATTTGAAATAGAAAATCGAAGAGAACGCAAACTAACTAATACAGGATCTAATACAATTCTAAATGGACACTTTGGATGGTTGTATGAGGAAGAGTTGAGTGGTTATGATGCTTATCGTTGGTCACCAGATAGTCGATATATTGCATTTTGGCAGGAAAATCAATCTTCCGTAAAAGAATATGCTTTAATTAGTGATAAAGAATTATACCCAGTAATACAAAAAATACGGTATCCAAAAGCTGGGGAAATTAATCCTACATTTAAGATAGGCATTGTTCGCGCAAAAGGTGGGGGACGTAGATGGTTAGATCTTGGGGAAATAAATGAACATTATTTCCCTTGGATGGAGTGGATAAGTGATAAAAGAGTGGCATTTTTGAAGATGGATCGAAAACAGAAAAACCAAATACTAATGGTTGCTGAAAAGGAAACTGGTAAATCAAATACAATTTTCATGGAATCAGATTTAGACGGTTGGCTTGATAATCATGGACAGTTTTGGTTTCTCACGGATGGTCGTATTATCTGGTTATCAGAGAAGTCTGGATATCAACATATTCATATGGCGAAGCATTCTGGGAGTAAAAGTTGGTCTATTACTAGAGGAGAATGGGAAGTGAATACTATTAAGTATATAGATGAAAAAAATGAAAAGATTTATTTCACATCAAATAAGGAATCTGTTTTTGAGACTCGTTTTTATTCGATAAGGTTTGATGGTACTGACCTATTATTACTTACACCTGAAGAAGGTTGCCATGATATATTAATTACTGGTGCTGGAAATTATTTCATTGATTCCTATTCTAGTATGATGCTACCGAAGCGTATTCTGCTAAAGAATTTGAAATCTGGTAATTTGATTAAGATTTTAGATGAAACTGATTTAAATCAGTTTAAGAATTATGAATGGTCATTTCCTGGTATTGTTCATTTTCCAACAGAAGATGGAAAAGAAATATTGGATGGTGTAATAATTTTACCTCCAGATTATAGCTCAGAAAAAAAATATCCTGTCATCATGCATGGCTACGGTATGCCAGGTACTCAAATTGTATGGAACAAGTGGGGGAACTCCTTTCACCAGTATCTTGCACAAAATGGATATATTGTTTTTTTTATGGATACGAGAGGAATGGGAGGACGAGGTGAAAAATTTAAAAATCTAAGTTATGGTGATATGGCTC
>TARA_B100000686_G_scaffold355374_1_pt1 | contig 23015 bp, 21 predicted proteins | sample TARA_B100000686 | Tara Oceans TARA_B100000686 (sample SAMEA2622733) | marine metagenome | biome: marine biome (ENVO:00000447); feature: marine epipelagic mixed layer (ENVO:xxxxxxxxx); material: "saline water (ENVO:00002010), including plankton (ENVO:xxxxxxxx)" | depth 150 m | reverse complement strand
CCCGTCCGAGCCGGTGTCAGCAGTTCATCTGCTATTTCTACAAGCTGGATTCAGTTTTTATCTCAAATTGCGGATGTTCCGATAAAATGGAATCAAAAAAAAATCGGAGAATTAGCATACAAATCAGAAGTCGAAGAATTCAATGAGCCTGGAGGAATGATGGATCAGTACACAGCCTCTATAGGAAATTTAATCTATTTAAAAACAGAACCGGATTTAGCTATTCAACCTCTAAAATCAAAACTGGGTAAATTTGTTTTGGGGGATTCAAAAGAGCCAAAAAACACTATGGAGATTTTACAACGTTGTCGAAGTTTCCGTTTAAAAATCATCGAAAAACTACAGAAAAATAATCCAGGATTAAATCTTCTTTCCTGTGGAAAAGAAGTTGATCTTACAGGATTAAATGACAACGAAAAATTTTTATTTGAGGGTACTATACATAACAGAAATATTCTTGAAAAAGGTTTTATTGAGCTAAAAAAAAATAAAATGAGCCATAAAAATATCGGCAAGTTATTGTTAGATCAACATAAAGTTTTAAGGGATGTACTACAGATAAGCACTCCAAAGATTGAAAATATGTTGGATGCATCCATGGAAGCAGGAGCTTTAGGAGGTAAAATCAATGGCTCTGGAGGTGGAGGTTGTATGTTTGCCTATAGTCACAGAAATACTGAAGAAATTGCCATGGCAATTGAACGAACAGGCGGTAAGGCATATATAATTGAACAAGACTCTGGAGTAATATAAAAAATATCAAATACTGATAATTATTTATTCACTCAAAAGTTATTATTTCACCATGAGATGGAGTTATAAATTTCATCGAATCTAATCCTTGCTTTTCCATATGCCATCTCAATTTTTTAGGTGGATCATCTACAGGCTCAGTTGTTAAGATAAAAGTTCCCCAGTGGATACCAATACTTTTTTTTGATTTTACATCAGAATGGATTTTTAAAGCTTCAAAAGGATCAATGTGAAAATTTTTCATAAACCATCTAGGTTCATATCCACCAATGGGAATTGCAGCAAAATCGAATGGACCAACCCTATTACCAATTTCCTTAAACTGATGCAAATTATATCCCGTATCACCGGCAAACCAAAATTTGAAACCTTCATACTCTATTGACCAGGAAGACCAAAGGGTATCAAATTCTTTAAATAATGTACGTTTGGACCAGTGTTGTGAGGGTAAACAAGTAATTGATATACCTTCAACTAAGTCTTCATCCCACCAATCATATTCATTAACCGTATGAATCCCCTGCTCTTTAAACCATGATCTCAAACCTAATGGCACGATCCAGGATGCATTGTTACCAATCAACATTACAGTATTATAGTCCAGATGATCATAATGATTGTGACTTATAATAACAAGGTCAACCAAATTTAATATTGTTTTATCAAGAGCCGGTTTTGTATATCTTTTCGGACCTACAAATTGTACAGGAGAACAGTATTCTGAAAGAATCGGATCAGTTAATATTAATTTTCCATTTAAATTCAAGAGTAGAGTTGAATGCCCCCCCCAGACTGCAAACTTATCCGGTAGATTCTCAATATTATCAACATTAAATAAAGTAATTTCATTATATTTCATACTATTGACAAGTGGTCGGTCTTCTTTGAGCATATTAATCAAATCAATAAGGGATTTTTTTTCATCTTCATTATTAAGATAAGGATTTGTAAATCCTTCGGGTGTATGATGACTTTTAGCGCTATCAAAATAAGGGTTTAAATTTTTTCCTCTGCAAATTCCTAAAATAAGATATAAAGTTATTACAGTTATGAAATTTGATTTAAACATAGAATAGATTAATTGGATTATTTTGCTAGCTGACTGGAATTACATCTACGAATATCGATTTAAAACTAGGTGTATTGCTACGTAAATCAATATCTTTCGGAATAAGTATATTACTTTCCGGGAAATAGGTAGCTACATTCCCTGGAGGAAGGTTGAATCTTTTCACAGTTACATGTTCCATAGAACCAATATTATTCTGAATAGTAACCTTGTCTTTTTCCTTAAGATTAAGTGATAACATATCATTAATATTCATTAATACGGTCCATCGATGGTTTACCTTTCTGAAAGAATCATGCTCTTCATAGATTATTGTATTAAACTGTCCTTCACTTCGAATGCTTGCCATCCTGAACTTATACTTTTCATCCTTTATCTGCGGTATGTTAACCATTTTAAAATTTGCCTTCTTATCTGGTGTTGCAAACGTTGGTTTATCAAAAATTCTGCCACTAATTTGAAATTCTTCTTTTGTCTTATCAATTGATTTTATCTTTTCGTAACCTGGAATTACAGTACCAATGGTCTCTCGAATATTGCTGTGACTTTTTAGCACGGAAAAATTAATTTTTTCATTACCAACAACTTTTTCAGCAATTGTGGAGATAATATCTACTTCAGAACGTACATTATCAAGCCTCACCATTCCTCCATCACTCATACGTACAAAATTGAACATGGATTCTTGTGTAGTCGATTGCCTTTCTTCATCTCTGGCAGCAACTGGTAGAATTAGAGTTTTTTTACCTATCCCTGAAAAATGACCTTCATTCAAAGTGGTAGTCAGAAAAACTTTAAAAGGGATATTACCTAGAGCCCGGTCTGAAAATGATCTATCGGGAGAGGCCGAAAAAAGGTTACCACCCATTAAAAAAGAAAAATCAATTTCACCCATCTCAGCAGCCTTAAGGCATGAAATAGTATCCATTCCAGGAGATTCAGGATAGTCGACACCAAGCTCTTTGGTTATTTTTGAAAGTACATCCTTTTTTAAAGAAGGAGTTAAACCCATAGAACCGACACCTTGAACATTGGAATGACCCCTTAAAGGAAGCAATCCCGATTTTTTTTTCCCTACCATTCCCCTCAGCAAAGCCAAATTCACAATGGATTCCACATTAGCTACTCCATGCAGATGTTGAGTTATACCCATCGACCACGCAAAGGCAACATTTTCTGCCTTAGCATATTTTTTGGCCAGTTTAAAAATCTTTTTTGAATCAATACCAGATGAACGCTCAATATCATCCCAGGAGGTAGAAATAATATCCTCTGCAAAATCAATATAACCATTTGTGTATTTCTCAATAAATTTTTCATCTACGATCTTCTGATCTATCAGTGCCTTACAGACTCCTTTTAATAGCGCAATATCACCCCCAATATTAGGTTGTATATAATCAGTAGCAATTTTATGATCGCCAAAAGCCATAGCACGAAAATCACTTGGGACCTTATAGTTTTCCAATCCTGGCTCCTTTAGAGGATTGATGAAAATGACTTCACCCCCTCTTCTACGGCAACGTAGAAGCTCTTTCATAAACCGTGGGTGATTAGAAGAAGGATTAGCTCCCTGTACCCAGAACATATCAACGCCTTGTAAATCATCAAGAGTCAATGTGGCAGTTCCACTGCCAATTGTACCACTTAATCCAGTTCCTGAAGCCTGATGGCAGTAATAAGAGCAATTATTTATATTGTTCGTCCCAAATATTCTCGCAAATAACTGTAAAATAAAAGCTGCTTCATTAGATGATCTACCAGAACTGTAAAAAAAGGTCCGGTTTGGATCAATATTTTTTAATGCTTGTATTAATTCAAATAAAGCGTCATCCCACTTAATCGGAATAAAATAATCACTTTTCTTACTGTTTAATAAAGGTGTATTAAGCCGACCGAGTCGTTCTAAATCACTAGGGCGAAAATTTTGGAATTGTTTTATGGTATTATCATAAAACAATCTATTCGAAATTGGACTTTGTATATCGGTAAGCTGTGCCTGAATGCTCTTTTTACAGATTTCCGGGAACTTCTCTGCTTCATTTACCATTCCTCCATTTTGGCCACCCATTCCTAATGCGCAGGTTTTACATGTATTTTTTGATGTGATAGAATGATAAAATTTCTTGAAGCCAATAATCCTTGCTATTTTTAGCGATTCAAAAATTGAGCTAAATCCTGAAACTGCTCGACCCATTTTTTAAAAAAATAATTTAATCATTTTTAGCCTATTCAATAACAACTCTTATTTCAAATGGATGGCTTAACTGCTGATTAATGTCTTGTGCTTTAAAAACCCAATCATAAACCCCAACTCCAAATTGGTTATTGATTAAAATCTGGTTACAATAAAGTCCATCTCCTTCAACTATATCTCCGCTTGAATATCCAGATTCAAATAATGTATCCATTCCACCATCATCAAATAGAAAATAAAAGGCACTGTCACTTCGAATACTGTCATCTAAAATTATATAAGATGTAAAGCCTACATTATCTATTGATTCAAGCCCATTTTCATCTGTAACCATAGCTCTAACCAAATATAAACTGTCTTCATTTAAGCCAGATTTAAAAATAGTATCTGGAATATTGGTATTTAAAATAGCTGGCGGAGGACCAAAATCCACTTCAAGTATGTTACTTCTTGTGATGATATCCCAATAATCTTGAATAGTAATTTGATAAAATCTTTCAGTAAGTACAAACGCTGGTGTAAAAGATGTATCTTGGTTGTTATTTGAAACGAATAAAATAGAATCATTATTCATATTATCATATTGAAGCATATTCAACGTATAGGAAACAAAATCTGAATCTGTATTCATAGTCCAGAAAATTCGATAGATTCCGTTTCCTAAATCATTAAAATCCAAGTCAACAGGTGTTGGTGCTGCATCCACCAATCGATAACCATGACCAATTGATGTATAGTTGTAATCATCTATTACCTTAAGCCAATAATAGTGTACAATACCTGGGTTAAATTCCGATGTTGTATAGCTTGTCCTACTTGAGTCCATTATTGTAACTATAGAACTTTTCTGTCCATTATAAGATTCTGAAATAAGGATTTGATAGGCTTGAAAATCTGTTTCTACTGATGGTTCCCAGGTTATTGTCATCTTTGTTCGATTATAAATGATATTTTTAATATTTTGTGCTTTAGGAGAAGAATTTGAATTATCCACTATAAATGATATTGGTAACGATAAAGATGAATTATCGGAAAAATCAGTCGCAACAGCTTGAAGTGTATATTCATCGTTTGAATAATGGCTGCTATTCCATTCAATTATATAAACTGTATCTACGGTATCTGCCAAATATGAAATAGTATCATTGATTAAAAATTCAACCTTCTTAATACCTATGTTATCTGAAGCGTAAGCTGTAATAGAGGTTAATTCACTAATTACTGCTCCAGTTATAGGATTTAAAATATATACTTCGGGAGCTATCGTATCTTTCAGTTCTTTATTCGGTTCACTACAGTCCAAAAAGATAAATACAATCATGGATAATAAAATGGAATGTGTTTTCACAGTTCAAATCTAAACATGGTACTACCATAATTAAAAAACACCCTATAAGAAAACAGTTCTTTATTAGGGAATCATTCATTTGAAACACTAAATTCCAAAATGGCATCTTTATTTATCTTTTTAAGGAAACAATATGAAGAAAATATTTTCTAGTAAATCAGAATTAGTATCCAAATTAACATGGAAATATCTTGGATGGATTGGAGCATTTCTGGTCATATTTGGTTATTATCTTAATGCAAATGAGTTTACATCATCTTGGTTAGTCTGGTTTACAGGAAACCTTTTTGTAGGCCTTTTTTCTATCCATAAAAAAGCATATTCCACTGCCATTATGTCTTTTATTATTATGGTGATGAATATTTACGGCTACTTACAATGGGCTGCATAATTTTTAGCTCTTCCAAAGAATTAATCTGGTAAATTAATGGAACTAGTTTCGTCAAGCGTTGATTTTCCAAAAAAAAACGATTTTGTATATCTAAATACTGCAAATGTATCCTTGATGTATGAAGGTTGTAGAATTGCCATTTCTGATTGGTATAATGACGTTGCATGGAATGGAAGTATCAATTTTAATGAATTAGCTGAAAAAGAGGTTTTTTATGAAATTCATCATCTTTCTGCAAAGCTATTTAATGTCGATCCCAATGATATTGCTATAGGATCCAGTGCAACTGAATTACTCAGTTCTCTTGCCTGGGCAATTGCACCAAAAAAAGGAGAAAATATTTTAAGTACTGATATTGTATTTCCAAGTACTGTATATCCCTGGAAGCGAGTTGCTGATTCTACTGGTGCAAACGTAATTCTTATCAAAGCTAAAGATAATTATCTTGATCAAGAAGATATTGTTAAAGCGATTAATCAAAATACAGCAATAGTGTGCATATCTCATGTAGAATACGGGAATGGCCAGTTATACAATCTTCAAAAATTATCTGACGCAGCACGTGCAGTTGACGCACTTTTTATTGTAGATGCAACACAGTCGGCAGGAGCAATACCAATTGACTTAAAAAAATGTAGGATTGATGCATTAGTTTGCGGTGCATACAAATGGCTTTGTGGGCCGTTTGGTACTGCAATTATGTATATTAATCCCGATTTGCGAAAAAAGATAGTACCTGGGCTTGTAGGTTTTCGAAGTCACAAACACATGTGGCATCTAGATCCAGGCAGACTAGAATATCCTGAATCAGCAAAAAAATTTGAATTCAGCACTATGGCATTCGGTTGTGCTATAGGTTTAGGAGCTTCTATAAAATATATTTTAAACATTGGCTTAAATGCAATATGTGATCATAATTATTCATTAACTAGCCGTTTAATTAGTGGTCTTAAAAAACAAAATGCCTTGATATTGTCCCCGGAAAATGATAAGGAAAGATCGGCAATTGTAGTTGCAAAATTTGAAGACTATAATTCAAGAGATCTTGTTAAAGCATTAAAGGAGCAAGGTATTTTCATATCCATCAGAGCAGGTAACCTGAGATTTTCTCCACACTTTTATAATACAAAAGATGATATTAAAATAACTTTGGATCATATTGAAAGGATAATTAAAGAAAAATGATATTATACCAACCTAAGTTTTCTAGCAAAATTGCCTATTATTTTTTCTAATTAAGAAAGAATATTGCAATTAATAATATAGAAAGAATTTCAATTATTAAGATCTAAGATCTGTTGGTGTAATAGGCAGTTTTCTTATTCTCTTTCCAGTTGCAGCATAAACAGCATTTGCTATAGCTGGTGCAATAGGGGGTAAACCTGGTTCTCCTACACCGCCAGGATATTCATTATTATTAATTATGTGCACCTTTATTTTAGGCATCTCATGCATTCTGAGCACCTTATAATCATCATAATTACCTTGATCTATTTTTCCTTTATTTACGGTAATCTCACTTTTTAGGGTAGCTCCAATACCGAAAACAATCGCACTCTGCATCTGTGCCCTAATAGTCATTGGATTTACTGTTTGTCCACAATCAATTACACAAGTTACATTATGAACTCTAACTTTTTTTGATTTCAAAATGGAAATTTCGGCTACTTCTGCAACATGACTACCAAAAGAGTAGTGATATGCAAAACCATGAAATCGCCCTTCTTTAAGTTTTTTACCCCAACGAGATTCCATGGCGGCTTTTTTTATGACCACTGCTGATCGTGAATTCAAATTCAAATGTTTAAGACGGAGTTCTACTGGGTCGATATTACCTAGATTGGCTAGTTCATCAATAAATGACTCATTCGCAAATGAATTTTGGGAATCATAAACTGCTCTCCAAAATCCAAGTGGAATATCTGTTTCAAACGGTTTTGTTTCTATAAGCATATTAGGGAAATTGTACTTTATAGTTTTCGCTCCTTCTGCAATAAATGAAATTTTTCTTTTAACAAAATTTAAGCTCATGATCCCTTTTGCCAATCCAGGAAGAGATGCTCCATATTGATAGATCATTTGTTGTCCAGCTACATCAGGAGATACAATTTTGTGTTTCCACAAATCTATTTTATTATTTTTTATATTTCCTACTAGTTGATGAATACTCGAAGGCCTGTTAAATCCGTGTCTAGTATCATCTTCTCTCATCCATATTAATTTAGTAGGTTTTTTTATTTTTTGTGATATATATACCCCTTCATCAATGAAATCATTAAAGGATTTTCGACCGAAACCACCACCAAGGAAAGGAACATTTATTTTTATATCTTTCTTATCAAAGCCTGTAATAGTTGAAGCTCTATCTACTGCATTTTTTGGATTTTGAGTTCCCGCCCATATTTCACATAAATTATCATTTACATTTACCACACAATTACACGGCTCCATAGCGGCATGGGTTTGGAAAGGAAGATGATATTGTGCTTCAAATAAGTTATCTGTTTTTTTTGCAATCTTATTGGGATTCCCATCCTTGCGTACTGAGTCAGCTTTTTTTAAAATTAATTTTTGCATGACTTCATTATATATTTTACTATCATTATTCTTGGGTTTTTTCTTTTTCCATTTTATCTTTAATAGTTTCTTTGCCTGAATGACAGACCAAGTATTTTTACCGATCACAGCGAGACCTCTGGGTATTACAAAAACATCCAATATACCTGGCTGTTTTTTTATTTGCTCAGCGTTTGAACTCAAATAGGTTGCACCAAATGAAGATGGCCTTTCAACCATAGCATAAACCATTCCTTTTAAATTAATATCCATTGCATAAGGAGCTGTCCCATTTGTTTTAATTACACTATCAGTTCTAAGCATATCTTTACCAATAATAGAATAATTTTTTATATTCTTTAGATTTATTTTTTTAGGAATTTTTAATGTTGAAGCCAAATCAGTAACAGAGCCATACGATACTTTTTTCCTACTAGGTCTATGATAAATCATACCAGATTTTGCTTCACATTCTACTGGACTGACTTTCCATTTCATTGAAGCTGCTTCAATCAGCATGTGTTTTGCGATTGCACCTGCTTCACGCATCTTTTTCCAACCATATCTACTTATGCTACTACTTCCGCCAGTCCCTATAAATGAAGAATCCGGGCTTTGTATTACTTCTATTTTTGACCAATCTGCTTCCATTTCTTCTGCAATTAACATTGGCAAAGAAGTCCAGACTCCTTGTCCCATTTCAGCCTTTGTAACTGAAATAATAATTTTATCATCAGGCAGTATATTGATAAAAATATTCGGTCTGAAGCTTTTTTCTTGTGCTCCTATTAACTTATTTCCAAAAGGAAAATAAAATCCAATCGCAAGTCCTGATCCTATGATTGAACCAACTTTCAAAAAATCTCTTCGAGTAAACATATTCTGGCTACCCATTTCTTAGCTCTTTCGATGCTGTATATATGGCTTTTTTTATCCTTTGGTAGGTCCCACACCTACATATATTCATTTTCATTGCATTTTCTATATCTGAATCATTTGGATTCTGATTTCTAGTCAAAAATGCTGATGCAGTCATGATTTGTCCTGATTGACAGTATCCACACTGAGGTACATCATGTTGGACCCACGCCTTTTGGACTGGATGATCACCATCGTTTGATAATCCTTCGATTGTTGTTATCCAATCATCCTCTTCTATACTATCAATAGAAGTCTGGCATGATCGTCTTTCAACACCATTTACATGTACTGTACAAGCCCCGCAAAGTCCTCTTCCACAGCCAAATTTCGTACCAGTAAGTTTTAACTCATCCCTTAGAACCCATAAAAGGGGAGTTGACGAATCAACATTTACAAGTTTATTTTTTTTATTTACTTTAATTTTATATTTAGACATTATAACCCTACTGATTATTCGATATTAGTATAAATGGACTTCCAGTTACCTGGTTCTTCGTCAATCTGTTTGTCATCTAATATATATCTTCTATACCCATTAAACTTTACAGATGAATCCCAATGCATTTTTTTTAAAAGAACCCTGTGTGTAATTGATTTTTCTTCCTTAATTAAAGATACTATTTGTCTTGATATTGCCGATATAATCTTTTTTTGAGAATTGTATTGTGAATTAATTTGTGCACTAATATTCTGAGAAATTTCTTCTAACATAAAATTTTCATGAATGTACGATAAGCCTTCTTCCACTTTCTTATTTCTATATTCTACATTATCTAGATAAAATGATATTAACTTATTTAATTGTCTTCGGTTTTTATAAATATCTGCTCTTGGATTTAATTGTTTATAATTTTGATCATCATAAACTATATATGGTAGTCCACTCAGTAATCCGTCTGCAGTCGATGTAGTCCAATTACCACCTATTTGTTTTGGAGAAACACCTAAACAGCATCTTCCTAATCCATAATAATATTCCTTTTTCGTTGCTTTTGGAATATCAGTAATCATCCATTCAAATGGTGCTCTTCTTTTTGTATAGAATGGCACCCAAACTCTAAAATCCTTCCTTTTTATCCATAATTCTTCAATAGCTGCGCAAAATAATGGGAAACTTTTTTCCAGTTCTGGCTTATGATTAAAAACAATAATTCTCAGTGGATCATGATCAAAAATGGAAACTTCTTCTATCTTGGAAGGTAGAATCTCTCTTGGGAATACTGTTATTATTTGATTCAGTTTTCTAATAACATTGACATTAAATACTCTACTTGCCTGTTCAATAAAATGATCTTTTTTGGAATTGGAATTAAAATAACAGACATCCATATCAAGAATTCCGATCGCATGCATTCGAAATAAGCTCTGTCTTTGCATAATATCTAGATAATCCCTAAAATGGGTAAACCCAAAGAAAGTTGGATTTATGTTAGTGAATTCTGTGAAATAGTTTTTCAACTGCGTAGCATGATGAGGAAGATTTAAAAAAACACTATCGATTGAATAATCCTGCCATTTAATTTTTTGCAACTCTTGGTAATCAACATTATTTCTATTTGATGGCGGCGTGGGTACCGAAATTTCAATATGTTTCGTATTAGAAAGTCTTAACATTTTTTTCATCAACCGAGTTCTATATTTATATCTATCGCTATACTTTGGAATTATACAATACCAGTAAATATCATTACGAAGTAAAGATAAGGAATATATCATTTTTCTTAAAAAACGTAGATAATTATCAGAAGCAGGATCCTGGAGATTAGTAATAGTTGGATATAATAAAATTCGTTTCATTTTTGTATATTATTTTTTAAAATTTTATCAATTCTGAATTTTAAAAGAAGTGGAATAATATCCTTATGAAATTTTAGCAGTATGTAGCCCGCTAAAAATAGGATTTGTTAGTACTCTATTCAATGTCTTAATCTTACAATACGGATTGAGTAAGCAATTTTTTGTTAATAAATAGTCGTCTTAAAATGTGTATTAGTCGGATAATATGTTTTTATAAACATAGAAAACAACTAAACAATATGTTCTGGATTAAGATCATAAATTAATTATTGTTTTTGATAAACAATTATTGATTTTGTTGCAAAATATTCTTCAGTTTCTATTTCATTTGTAGTAATTGTGAGAACTCCCTCGATTATACTGTATTCACTAATTGTTTTTTCATTATCAACTACTGTAGTGAGTTTTTCTTCATTAATAATCCACAATCCAACTCCCTGATCTAGGTCTCCATCGGTTTTTCCTTTGTAATTAAAAGTACCATCTTCAGAAAATATTAATATCTCATTATGATCATTGTCTTTTTTTATGATTTCTTTTTCCGCGGGATCACTATAATAAGTCGTAGACATGGATTGAAATATCCAAGAACCAATTATTAAATCATTATTCTCTGATCCAAATATTCTATATGAATGAAGGATAAGCAGACCAAGAATAATAGAATAGAATTTCTTTCTCATAAAGGACTCCTTTTATTCTAATACAAGCCTAATTTATTAATCTATACAAAGAATTACTGTATTTGATATTGATTATTTAATGTTTTTCTTTATTTTCAATTTTCTCTTCCGTCATATATTTTGTTTAATTTCCAGCAATTTATTTTTAGAAGTACAGATAAATATTTTTTTATTTTCGTCTCTATATATTAGTGACAGATCCCCATTTTCATACGAGAATCCAAACACCATGGAATCATCTATACAAGATATGATTTTTTTCCTATGGTTCCAATTTGTATAAGTACCCTCCCAAGGCTGACCTTCTTTATAGGTAATATTTTCGATTAGATTATGATCAGGACTATAGAATTTCCAGTTACCAACTCTCATTCCTCTGAAATATTCTCCTTCTATTTCTAATGATCCATTTACATAATAAGCTTTATATCTTCCATTTTTTTCACCATCTAAATAAAAGAGTTCCCTGTGCAACTGACCATTCGGATGAAATTCATTGACTGGACCAATTATTTTTCCATCTCTGTATATCCCTTTCCAATGTAATTGACCATCTCTATGAAAAACTTTCATACCACCACTTCTATTTCCATTCTTATAATTCCCTTTTTCTGATAGAAAATACGTCTGCTTTAAAATTCCATTGTTATTTTTTTTATTAATACGTTTCCACTTTAAGTAATTTCCATGTTTTAGACCATTCTTGTAGGTATATATACTGTACCGTGTACCATCATCATAATAATCCACTATTTGAGTTATTAAGAATCCTTGTCCCGTTTTAGTATAACACGTGACCTTTTTCCTATTATTAAATCTATCTTTTACGACATGTTGAACTTTTTCTCCTCCAAAAATAAATCCCATAAAAAGATTTGAATATAAAAAGCAGAAAATTGCATATTTAAATATTTTATATGTTTTAAAATCCATCTATATTTTTCTCTTTAATAGTTTCGGCTTAGTTTTCATATATAATTTAATAAACAACGTGATTTTTTTATCGTATAGAACTTTTTATCATATAGAAAACAGTGATGATGATGTCATATAAACATATTCCATAGAGTAATTTAAGATATTTAATCTTGGATTATTGCGATAGCATAATTACAATTTTTTATATTTGATTCTGATCTATATAAAAATTTCATTAAAGATAATATTACCACTTGTGTTTTTTTAATCCAGTTTTCTATATTCATTCTAGCCAACCAAGCGATTTATCGCGCATTTATTTGTCTGCCTGAGGAATACCTCAACGAAATGGATAAATTAGCCAGATGCTAATTTATCATTCACATACCAAACCAACCCTAAGGAGATAGAATGGCAGAAGCGATTGAATTAGACTTGACATTAAATCAGCCAGGAATAAAAACAACAAAGCATCAGTTAAAACCTATCTTGGATACCATTCAAGATGGAGAGAATTCAGATATTCCTAAAAAACACACTATAGAAGAATTTTATAAAGATGATCAACTAGGATCTGATGTATTAAAAAACAAATATCTTGCTCCTTGGGAAAAACACCCATGGCAATTATGGAATCGTCAAGCAGTTGCAATCGCTTCAGTTGAAAAAACAAAAGCACTACGGAACAAATGGGAGAAAAAGTTCTTCGCTATATTAAAAAATTTCAAATTTGTTCCTGGTGGTCGAATTATGCATGGCGCTGGACGCGAGGATATCACTACTACTTTAAATAATTGCTATGTGGTTGCTGTTAAAGATGATTCAGTAAAATCGATTTATGAAACTATTATTAATGAGGCATTGACCTACAAATATGGTGGTGGATGTGGACACGACCTATCTGTATTAAGACCATCAGGCGAAGCAATTAATGGTACTGGAGGAGAATCTTGTGGGCCTACAGGTTTTATGAACCTGTTTAGTGAAAACACAAATACTATTGCCCAACATGGTAGACGTGGTGCCAATATGCAGACTCTTAGAATTGATCATCCAGATATCGAAAAATTTATCGAGATGAAAACAGGTGATATTGATATGATAAAATATTCAAATATATCAGTACTACTCACTCATGATTTTATGAACGCAGTAAAAAATAATCTTGATTTTGATTTAAAATACAATAGTAAGATTTATAAAACTATCAAAGCAAAATATTTATGGAAAAAAGTTATTGAAAATGCTCACGCTAGTGCTGAGCCAGGAATATTATTTTGGGATACAATGACAGAATATCATAATGCTGAATATTGTTCACCACTAGTATCTACCAACCCATGCGCTGAACAACCACTACCAGATGGAGGTTGCTGTAACCTTGGCGCCGTAAACCTAGATCGTTTTGTTGATAATCAAGGAAATTTCTTGATAGAAGATTTTAAAGAAACTGTAGCTACAGGAACAAGATTCCTTGATAATGTAATAGATTATAATATAGATCGCCATGCTTTGGAAGTTCAAAAGAAAAACGCAGAAAATGATCGTCGTATTGGTTTAGGAATACTTGGACTTGGTGATATGTTAGTACGTATGGGTATAAAATATGATAGTGAAGATGCCTTGCATACTGTAGAACAAATAATGCAAATTTTTCGGGACACGGCCTATGAAACAAGTCATGAACTAGCCAAAGAAAAGAATCCTTTCCCGTATTTTGACTGGGAAGGTTATAGTAAAAGTAAATTTATAAAGCAATTTTCTAAATCTTTTCAAAATAAAATTAAAAAGAATGGTATTAGAAATAGTACGCTAACAACAGTTGCCCCTACTGGTAGTGGTGCAATTGTTTCTAGAGTAACATCAGGAATTGAACCTATTTTTGCTACATCCTATAAAAGACGAGTAAAACAAAGTAGTGGAAATGGTAAGGAATTTGATGAATATACTGTATATCACCCAGTAATAAAAAAATTATTTGGAAATGATGAAAATTTGCCAGACCACATAGTTACTGCCCATAATATTGATCCTTTTTTTAGAGTGAAAATGCAAGGTATTATTCAAAAATATATTGATTCATCTATTTCATCTACAGTTAATCTGCCTAATGATACTTCAGTAGAAACAGTAGCTGATATCTATATTTCAGCATACGATGCAGCTTTAAAAGGAATTACTGTTTATCGTGAAGGAAGTCGCGAAGGAATTTTAGTTACAGATAATAATAAAAATGTAATCAATGATGATAATAAGAAAAAGACTTCAGACCAAATTGATATTGATAAAAAGCCTAGGGTTCGGCCAGTTCAGACAAAAGGGGTTACTAGGAGAATTCGTACTGGCGAAGGAACTCTTTATATTACTATAAATGAAGATGAAAATGGACTATGTGAAGTATTTACAACGATAGGAAAGGCTGGTGGAAACGCGGCTGCTCAGTCTGAAGCTATTAGCAGATTAATTTCTCTTTCACTCCGCTCGGGTTTGGATCCACATTCTATTGTTAGGCAACTTAAAGGGATCTCAGGACCCAATCCTACATGGGAGGATGGGCGTCTTATCCTCTCTACTCCCGATGCGATAGGAAAAGCATTAGATGACTATTTAAATGAGAAAAATAATTCTAAATCATCGATTGTAGATGATGATGAAAAAAAATTATTAATCACCATGGCAGGAAATCCAGAAATGGAGAATATTGATACCACAGAAAATAGTCTAATGATTTGTACTAAATGTCATAATCACAGCGTGGTAAATGAAGGAGGATGCCTCACATGTCGTGAATGCGGTTGGTCTAAATGCGAAGATTAAAGTAATATTTATATAAATAAAAAATTTTAGATATTTTATTGGTCGTTTTTCTAAATTTCCATTATATCTTTTTCTTTTTCCTCTTGTAGTTTATTTAGATTAGAAATATGATCATCCGTTAATTTCTGAATGTCATTATCTCTTCTTTTAATCTCATCCTCTGAAATATGTTCATCTTTCCCATAGTCATGCAGGTGGTGTATTGCATCCCGGCGCACATTTCTAACTGCAATACGTCCTTCTTCAATTAACTTATGAACAAAACGGGTTAATTCCTTGCGACGCTCCTCGCTTAGAGGAGGAATTGGTATTATTACAGATGTCCCATTATTTCCTGGAGTGAAACCCATGTTTGCATCCATAATTTCCTTCTCTATAATTGGAATAAGAGTTTTTTCATAGGGCTGAATATTAATTACCCTCGATTCGGGAACCGAAATTGTTGCCAGCTGATTTAATGGAGTTTTATTTCCATAATAATCTATAGTAATAGAATTAAACATCTCAGGGTTCGCTCTTCCTGTACGAACTTTATTCAATTCTCCTTGAGTATGTAAGATAGATTGGTCCATACGGCGTGCAGTATCTTTTAATATTTTATCAATCATAATTTTCTTTAACAAGAGTTCCTATATTAGCACCTAAGATTAGAGCTTTCAAGTCTCCTTCATGATTAATGTTAAATACTCTGATCGGCAAATTATTCTCCTTACACAAAGTGATTGCTGTTAAATCCATCACTTGTAGATTTTTTTTTAATATTGTATTAAAATCAACTGTTTCGTATTTAAATGCATCTTTATGCTTCATCGGGTCCTTATTGTAGACTCCATCAACTTTAGTACCTTTCAGAACTATTTCCGCACCTAATTCAGTAGCGCGTAATGCTGCTGCTGAATCTGTAGTAAAAAAGGGGTTTCCAGTACCACCAGCTACAATTACGATTCTATCTTTTTCAAGATGCCTAATTGCCCTTCTTCGAATATAAGGTTCCGCTATTTGTGTCACATTAATTGCTGAGAGAGTCCGGGTTTCACAGCCTACTTTTTCAAGCGCATCTTGAACTGAAATAGCATTCATAATTGTAGCAAGCATACCAAGATAATCTCCAGTGACACGATCCATTCCTTTCGAAGCTGCTTTTATGCCTCTAAAAATATTCCCTGCACCAATAATAAGTCCAACACCAACTCCTAACTTCCTTATTGATCTCACTTCATTAGCCAGGTATACAGCTCTTTTTGGATCGATTCCAAATCCTGTTTCACCAGACAATATTTCGCCACTTAATTTAAGAAGAACTCGACGAAATACAGGCTCAGCCACAGTATATATAAAAAAATTAAATTTTTCCGTTTTCTGAAGGATTTTCGCCGATTGCGAATCTTACAAATCGTTTTATACTGATATTTTCACCTAAAGTGGCTATAGACTCTGTTAATAAATCTCTAACTTTTATATCGGGGTCTTTAACATATGCTTGATCTAATAGACAGTTTTCTTGAAAAAATTTATTTAGTCTCCCTTCAACCATCTTATCAATTATTTCTTTTGGTTTTCCATCTGCTTTGGCCTGCTCAGTATAAATCTCTTTCTCTTTTTCAATAATTTTATCAGGAATAGATTCCTTATCAATTGCTAATGGGTTAGTAGCTGCAATTTGCATCGCAAAATTATGTCCTAAATCTGAGAAATCATCGGTCTTCGCCACAAAATCAGTTTCACAGTTCAATTCTAATAGCACGCCCAAACGTCCACCTGTGTGAATATAAGAATATATTAAGCCATCTTTAGTTTCTCTAATTCCTTTTTTTTCAGCTTTTGCAATACCCGATTTTCTTAAATGGTCTACTGCTTTATCTAAATCTCCATCTGATTTTACTAAAGCCTTTTTACAATCCATCATACCAGCACCAGTTTTATCTCGTAATTCCTTCACTAAATTTGCATCAATGCTCATTTTAACTATTCTTCCTCTTCAATTAATTCTTCAGATATTTCTTGGTTTAATATTTCAGTTTCAGAAGAAGTTTTTTCAGTCTGCCAATCAGAATTATTAATATCATCATTATTCATATTCTCATTTTTCGGGTTTTCCAAACCCTTAGCCTCATTTATAGAATCAGCCAAAGAAGCAATAATCAATTGGATAGTCCTAATGGAATCGTCATTCGCAGGAATGGGGTAATCAACTTTTTCTGGATCTGTATTTGAATCGACAATTGCAATAACTGGAATATCTAATCTTTTTGCCTCCCGTATGGCAGTATCTTCATATTGTGCATCTACCACAAGGATTGCATCAGGAAGACGACGCATGTCTTTAATACCTCTGTGCTGATCGGAAAGTTTAACTTTTTCTCGATTGAGAGTTTGCGTTTCTTTTTTTGTCAGATTATTATAAAGGCTCGATCCCTCTTTTTCCAATAACTTAAGACGCTTGATACTTTTTTTTATGGTAGAAAAATTCGTTAAAGTACCACCTAGCCATCGTTCGACCACATAGAACATGCTACACCGGTCTGCTTCTTGTTGAACAATATCCTTTGCTTGTTTTTTTGTTCCTACAAATAAAATTTCACCCTTTTTACTAATAATTCCTTTAATAAATTTTTGTGCATTATCAATTGCCCGAATTGTTTCATCAAGGTTAATAATATGAACTCCATTTTTTTCAAGCAGAATATAAGGTTTGAAATTTGGGTCCCATTTACGGGTCACATGACCGAAGTGAGCACCAGTACCTAATAAATCTTTAAATTTAATATTCGCCATAATATATCAACGTTTCGAAAACTGGAAATTTTTCCTTGCACCGGGTTGTCCTGGTTTTTTCCGCTCTACTTTTCGGGCATCACGAGTAAGGAATCCTTTTTCCTTTAAAACAGAGCGATAATCGTCACTCATATTTAGCAAAGCTCTTGAAATACCAAGACGGATTGCACCTGCTTGTCCAGTTAGTCCTCCACCTCGAACATTAATCTTTATATTATAATCTTTTTCTCCTTGAACTGCCACCAAAGGCTGCATAACTACTGTAGCTAAGGTAGCCCTACATAAATAATCACGGAATGGTTTACCATTTACTGTAATATCACCTTTCCCGGAGACCATAAAAACTCGAGCGACGGAACTTTTACGTCTTCCAGTACCATAGTATATTGCTTCACTCATATTTATTTAATCGTTAATTCCACAGGTTTTTGTGCATGATGCGGATGTTCAACACCTACATAAACTTTTAGATGCGAAAGTGTTTTACGACCCAAACGATTATGAGGCAACATTCCTTTAACAGCATTTTTTATAATTCTATCTGGGTATGTTCGACGAAGGTGATCCAAACTAATTTCTTTACCTCCCCCAGGGTAACCAGTATGAGAGAAGTAGGTTTTTTTTGTTTCTTTTTTACCAGTCAGGCGTACTTTTTCAGCATTAATAACAACTACACAGTCACCCATGTCCATATGGGGAGAAAAATTAACCTTATGCTTCCCACGAAGAACCTCAGCTATTTTAGAGGCAAACCTTCCCAATACCTGGCCTTCAGCATCAGCTATCCACCAGTTTTTTTCTACTTCAGATTGTTTTATTGATAATGTTTTCATTTATAACTTCGAATGAAGCCGGCAAAGTTAGACGTACCTTCTGACCCTAGTCAACAAATAATCAATTTTATTATAATTTAATTTGTAGCCAAAAAACCGCATGAAATTGTCATATCAACTTTGCCAAAAAGAGTTTCACCTAAATACGGAGAATTCAAGGATTTGGAATAAATATGATTCAAACCAAAGGTCCATTTTGCATCTGGATTTAAAATAGTAATCTCTGCAGGTGTTCCAAGTTGAAAAAGGTCTGTTTTAAATCCCATTATCTTCCTCGGTTTTTGCGTCATTAAACCAATTAATTTTTCAAGAGTAATTACTTTTTCATTTATTACCAACACTTTAAAAACTACTCCAAAACAAGACTCCAATCCTATCATGCCAAAAGAAGCCAAGTCAAAAGTAGTTTCCTTATCCTCTAATGTGTGTGGCGCGTGATCAGTGGCAATACAATCAATAGTACCATCTTTTATAGCATCAATAAGAACCTGACGATCTTTTTCAGTTCGAATTGGAGGAGCTACTTTAAGATTTGTATTAAAGGATTTTAAGGCTTCATCATTAAAAAAAAGATGATGTGGAGTAACTTCTGCAGTTATTCTATTATTCTTTTTTTTCGTTTCCCGAAGAAGATCAACTGTTTTTGCAGAGCTTATGTGTGGAACATGTAGCTTTGCACCAGTAAACTTTGCCAGTTCTAAATCTCTGTGAACCATTACAGATTCTGAAAAGTCTGGATTTCCAGGTAAACCTAATTTATTGGAAACAAAACTTTCATTCATAACACCATTCGAACGAAGACATTCATCTTCAGCGTGGTTTATAATAGGGACATCCATTAATGTTGAATATTCCAATGCACTTCTCATTATAGAACCATTCTGGATGGGCAAACCGTCATCGCTAAATGCAACCGCTCCTGCCTGATGCATAAGTCCCATTTCCGTAAGTTTTTCACCATTCTGGGATTTTGTTACTGCACCAATAGGATGAATATTGATAGGGCATTTTTCAGCTTTTTGATAAATAAAATTGATTGATTCTGGACTGTCAAGAGGTGGATAAGTATTTGGCATCACGCAAACCCGAGTGAAACCGCCAGCCATAGCAGCTTGAGCACCAGTAAACAATGTTTCTTTATCCTCTCTACCAGGTTCTCGAAAATGAACGTGGATATCACAAAAACCATGGGTAATAACTCTACCAGTACAATCAATAGTCCCAGCAGTTTTAGAAGCCCCAGTTTTACCAACTCCAGCAATTTTTCCATTTTTTAACCAAATATCTCCATCAAATATTTTTTTAGTATATGGGTCAATAATCGTACCATTTTTCAGTAATATCTCTTTTTTAAGCTTAGTAATCTTCATGGCTGCTTTCCGTTATCCGTTTTTGCACTACAAAGTAAATATAGAATTGCCATACGGGATGCTACCCCATTCAACACTTGATCTAAAATAATTGCCTGATCGCTATCCGCCACCGCACTATCAATTTCAACTCCTCGGTTGACCGGACCAGGATGCATAATCACAATTTCTTTTTTATGTTGATCTACTCGCTCCTTTGTAATTCCAAACATAGATCTGTACTCACGTATTGAAGGTATTAGACCAAAACCCATTCTTTCTTTCTGAATTCGAAGAACATTTAAAGCATCTGCCCAATCAATTACTTCATCCACATTTGTATTTACAGAAATGTCAAAATTTTCAATAAATGATGGCATAAGATTTGGAGGCCCACACAATGTAACATTTGCCCCTAAAGTAGTTAAACCATAAATATTACTCAAGGCTACTCTGCTATGAGATATATCACCAATAATTCCAATATTAAGTCCTTTAATTTCTCCAAATTTTTCTGATAAGCTCATTATATCCAATATAGCCTGAGTTGGATGCTCGTGAGTACCATCGCCAGCATTAATAACTATTGCATCTACAAATCTTGTAAGATGATTACAAGAACCTGGCGTAGGATGTCTCATCACTACAGCATCAATTTTCATAGCCTCTATATTCTGCACAGTATCCTTAAAACTTTCTCCTTTTTTTAGACTACTTGAAGATGCCGAAAAATTTACCGTGTCAGCGGTCAAACGTTTCTGAGCCAACTCAAAACTGAGTCTGGTTCGTGTAGAGTTTTCAAAAAATAAGTTTACAATAGTTATACCCTGCAATGAAGGAACTTTTTTTATAGGGCGATCCAAAACCTCACGAAAATTAAAGGCTGTATCAATAATAGTTTTAATATCTTGACTGGGATATCCTTCTAAACCTATCAAATGTTTTTGGCATAATCTACCCATCATTTATCCATTAAGAGAAAAACACTGTCTTTATTATCTTTTTCCTTTAAAAGGACTCTCACATGCTCTCCTTCATGAGTCGGTATATTTTTACCAACAAAATCTGCTTTTATTGGTAATTCACGATGCCCTCGATCAACCAAGACGGCCAGCTGAACCTTTGCAGCCCTCCCAAAACTATTTAATTCATCTAAAGCCGCTCTAATAGTACGACCAGTATATAACACGTCATCTACAAGAATAACTATCTTACCATCGATTAGAAAGGTTATTTCAGTTCCTTTTACCTCAGGCATTACAAGTCGTTGCCTAAAATCATCCCTATGAAATGTTATATCTAGAGAACCTATTTTTAAACTCAAACCAGTAAACTCATTAATTTTTTCTCTGATTCGATATGCCAAAGGAACACCCCTATTGTGTATCCCAATGAGGACTATTTGTTCTGGGTGTTGGTTACGTTCTATTATCTCATGACCTATGCGAGTAACCGTACGATCCATGGCTAAACCATCCATTAATACCTTATTATTCATTTTTCATATATTCCATTTTCCCCTTCAAAAAAAAACCTCCAGCAGAAGTTAATAACTCACCTGGAGGTTTATTCTCTGCCCTTTCCAGCCTCACTGGACCAATTTAAAGGGGATTTAAAAGTAATTGAAATTATGATATATCCTTGAAGATACAATGCAGAATTTCAGGAATAATATTAAGGTCTATATGGTCCATTTCAATAGTTAAATCAATCGTTTCTTTATTAAACCACTTAATTTGGCGCCGAGAAAATTGTTGAGTTTTAATCACAATTTCCTTTTCCATCTTTTCCCTATTTATCTTGCCATTTAAATATGCTTGAATTTGGCTATAACCAATAGAGTTTAATGCTGGAAAGATGGTTCCGTTTTCTGATTGTTTATTTAATAATGTTTTAACCTCTTTAATCCATCCATTATTCAGCATTAACTTTGTACGGAATGTAATTCTCTGATTCAATAATGATCGTTCCCACCTTAATAAAATCGTAAAAAGATCTAATGTTTCAGCGGGATTTATTTTTTGGTTTTTAAATTGTTCGGTAGGGGATTTACCTGTTGTTTCATATATTTCTATAGCTCTTATTAAACGGTTTTTATTATTGATATGTACAATATCTGCATATTCTGGATCAATAAATTGTAACCTTTTATAAAGTCTATCAGGATCCTTTTTATAAAATTTCTCAAGGCGTAATCGTGTTGGTAAATCTGTGATACTTTCATTAAATATACCTTTGGTTAAAGCCCTGTAATAAAGCCCAGCACCACCACAAATAATAGGGATTTTATCTCGGGATTTAATATTTTTTACCTTTTCCCTAACCATTTTAGAATATTGACCTGCGGAAATAGGTTGTGATGGGTCTTGAAATCCTAATAAATGATAATAAACTCCTTTCATTTCCTTTTTTATTGGTTGTGCGGTACCAATTGGCATCCCTTTATAGATTTGTCTAGAATCTAAACCGATAATTTCACCATCTATTAATTTTGCTAATTGAATTGCTAGCGATGTTTTACCAGTCGCCGTGGGACCAATTATAGTTATTATTTTTTTCATTTTGTCTGAAGAAATTAGATATTAAAAAGTCATATTATAATTTTAAA
>TARA_B100000686_G_scaffold131578_1_pt1 | contig 23018 bp, 22 predicted proteins | sample TARA_B100000686 | Tara Oceans TARA_B100000686 (sample SAMEA2622733) | marine metagenome | biome: marine biome (ENVO:00000447); feature: marine epipelagic mixed layer (ENVO:xxxxxxxxx); material: "saline water (ENVO:00002010), including plankton (ENVO:xxxxxxxx)" | depth 150 m | reverse complement strand
TTATATTTTCTTTAGCTAATTCAAAAGAAAAAGAACGTGCCATATTTACTATCGCACCTTTACATGCACAATATACCGAAAAATTCGGTGCACCAACAAAACCAAAAGTGCTGGAAATAAATACTACTTTACCCCCGTGACGCTTTCTAAACTCAGGAACTATTTTCTGAACAGACAAATAATATCCTTTTATATTTACTCTCCAAGCATGTTCTAAGTCCTCTTCCTGTACTTCCATCAATGGTTTCGTAGGACGAAAAATTGCACCACATACTAAAATATCAATACCCCCGAAAGTTTTTGACGTTTCAGAGATCATTTTTTCAATATCCTCGCTTTTTCCACAATCTACTTCAATAGACTTAATTTTTCCTCCGCTCTCTTTAATATCTTCTTCTAATTTTTTTAGTCTTTTCCGATCTAAATCGGCAACTGCTACACTCGCACCTTTTTTTGTAAATAATTTAGCTGTAGCAGCTCCTATTCCTTGTGCACCTCCCGTAATTAAAACAACCTTTCCCTCAAATTCCATACGACCTCCAAATAAAGGAATTTAAAAAATTTATTTTAAATCTTCATCTTCTGTATATCATCAAAATCTCTATATAGCAGAGACAAATCATCTTCAATCATGCCTCTAGAGACTGCTTTGTGTATAAACTCAAGTGTTTTCTCTCCAAGCTCAGCTTTTAATTTATTTTTTTTAGCCAATTTAATAGCAAGACCTACATCTTTATCCATATTATATATTCTAGCTAAAGCATTCCATTTTCCCGAAAGTATATTATTTGGAAACCGGTGCTTACTAGCATAACTAAATGCAGTTGAAACATTAAAAACATCAATCATATCTTTAACATTTATTCCCATTCTCTCTGCCAAACGTGCCCCTTCACAAGTGGCGAGAAACATAGTATGAAGAACCATATTATGGATAAGTTTCATCGTCTGACCAGAACCTATTTCACCTAAATGAAAAATATTATCTGTGAATAAAGACAAAACATTTTTCGTCTTTATTAGTACCTTTTTATCTCCTCCAATCATAAGTGTTAATTTTCCTTCTTGTATCCCAGAAGGTCCTCCACTCATTGCTGCATCTAGGTAAGAAATACTTTTTTCTGATGCTTTTTCTGCAATTTTCTTCGTTTGAGTTGGATCAGAAGTTGTAAGGTCAAAAACTACCAAACCTTCTCTTCCATTTCTTAATATACCTTGCTTTCCATGAAAAATTAGTTTTATCTCTTTCGATGAAGGAACCACAAAAAAAATAACAGAACATTTTTGTGACATTTTAATAGGTTCAGCTATAAAGAGATTTTTGTTTTTAGAAACTTTATTTCTAATGTCAGGATTCACATCCCATATATAAATGTCACTTCTCATCTTACCTAAACGAATGGCTAAAGGTTCTCCCATTCTGCCTAATCCAACCACTCCTACTGGTCTCATTTTTGACATGTGAAAAACTCCCAAAAAAATAATCTAAAGGAAAAACAAATATAAAACTCTATATTTCAGATGAGGAATATCTGCACTTTCAGAAAAAACTCTATATGAACTTTAAATTTATGTCATTGTAAACACAGAAAACAGAAGAGTCTATTACAGAAAAAGAAAATGGGGGATGTGAGGACGTAAAAAACTAATAAGACCCTTTAAACAAAAAAACAATTTTTAAATTTTTCTAAGAAAACAACCAATACATACCAGCTATAACCGCAACGACCGCGATTGTAATTCTAGTAGGCATTCACATAAATCTATTCACAAAAACCTCATTTTTAACTCATTAAAATATTTGCTGGTGAGCCGCCCGGGACTCGAACCCGGGACCTACGGATTAAAAGTCCGGTGCTCTACCAACTGAGCTAGCGGCTCCCAACAAGAAAGAATATCTACTTCGGGTCATAAGATAAGTCAAGTCCATATCTAGTGTTTTCTGATTTTTTATATGTAAAAATCAACACAAAAAAAATAAGAAACTTGACTATATCTATGTCTGCGTGTTCAATCAAACAAGATCTGATGTATTTGCCGGCGTAGCTCAGAGGTAGAGCAGCTGATTCGTAATCAGCAGGTCAGGAGTTCAAGTCTCCTCGTCGGCTCCAAGAAAATATTCTTAATTTTCTAGAGAGACTTAAAAATGAAGATTCTAATTACAGGCGGGGCAGGTTTCATAGGTTCAAATACAGCTAAACGATTTATCGATTCGGGTAATGATGTAATCGTCTTCGACAACTTATCCCGAAAGGGTTCAAACTCAAATCTAAACTGGCTGAAAAAAAATGGAAATTTTTCTTTTATTGAAGGTGATTTGAGAGACTACGAACTAGTAAAAAGTATTTTTTCAGAAAATCAAAATATAGATGTAGTTATCCATCTTGCCGGTCAAGTTGCTGTAACAACTTCTGTCGAGAATCCTCGCGAAGATTTTGAAATAAATGCCTTGGGAACTTTAAACGTTCTTGAGGCAATAAGAGAAAATTACAATCTTCAACCCTTAGAAAAAAACAACGAACTCCTCAAAGATTCTCCATTCCTGATTTTTTCTTCAACCAATAAAGTTTACGGGGAAATGGAAGATATTGAGATTGTAGAAAAAAACAATAAATATACATATGAGAAATATCCATCTGGGATATCTGAAAATACTCTTCTGGACTTTCATTCCCCTTACGGTTGCTCAAAAGGCGTCGCAGATCAATATGTTATAGATTATTCAAGGATATACGGAATAAAATCGGTTGTAATGAGACAATCATGTATTTATGGATATAGACAATTTGGGATTGAAGACCAAGGATGGGTTGCTTGGTTTACTATCGCATCTTTACTTGAAAAAGAAATTACAATTTATGGTGACGGGAAACAAGTTCGTGACGTTTTATTTATTGACGACTTAGTTAATTGCTATGTAATGGCAATTGAAAATATGGAAAAAGTAAATGGAAAGGCTTACAACATAGGGGGAGGACCTGATAATACTCTCTCTCTTTTGGAACTAATAAGTCTTTTGGAAAAGTTTACTAAGAAGAAAATTTCTCCTTCATACTCTAATTGGAGACCAGGAGATCAACCTGTCTTCGTATGTAATATCGAAAGGGCTTACGAAGAATTCGGATGGAAACCAAAAACTTCCGTAGAAGATGGTATTTCTAAATTACAAAAATGGATTTATAGAAATAAAGATTTATTTCTTTAAATATATATTTTCATTTTAGGATTCGACTTTTCACATGAAAGGAAATTAAATGGAATCTAAAGAAAAAACCACTACGCTTCCCGGCTCTGATGGAGAGCATGAAGTTCAAGAAACTTTTGGATCCCGTAAAAGAGCAGACGCTTTTTATAATAATCAAATGCTTAATTATCTTAATCCTCTAATGAAAAAATTTATTTCAGAACGCGAAATGGTTTTCATTTCAACCTCTGACAGTAAAGGGGAATGTGACTCTTCATTCCGTGCAGGGAATCCCGGATTCATTCATATTCTAAATAAACGAAAACTCGCACTACCGGAGTACCGAGGTAACGGAGTAATGGCAAGTGTAGGAAATATCATCGAGAATCCTCATATAGGAATGGTTTTTATAGACTTTTTTAGTAGTAGAATAGGACTTCACGTAAACGGACATGCAACTATAATAGATAATGAATCTTTTATAAAAAAACGAACTTTGTCGAAGAAACTTCTTAAAGATGCAAAAGAAGAAGGAGGGAAAAAACCTGAATGCTGGATCATGATCGAAGTCGAAGAAGCCTACATACATTGTTCGAAACATATTCCTAAGTTTAAGAAACTCAAACAAGAAATACACTGGGGAACAGACAATGAAATATTTAAAGGAGGAGATGCTTTCAAAGCAAAATCTTGCTCCCGCCCTTGGACACAAAATAAACAATCATAAGATTTATTTATAAGTTGAAAAATAGGAGATGGAATCGATGGAAGAAGAAAAAAGACAAGATAGAATTAGGGAAACAAAACAAATTATTGAGGACGATTGGGACGATGCAACTCCTGACAATACTTGGTTGGATTTTGGTTGTGAATGGGACCCAGATTATATGGAAGCATGGCTGACTGGACATTGGGGGTTTTTTAAAGCTGACGAGCCAAGACACTTAGATCATAAGACAAGAGAAATGATAGTTGCAGGTGTTTTAGCCTGTCGAGATAGACCGGGAGCCTATACACACGCAAAGAATGCAATTAAACACGGAGCAAGTGTTAACGATTTATTAGAAGTTTTCTCTGTTGCTGTTGGTGCAGGCGGATCGCCAACTCTTATGGTTGGCTTAGATTCTTTAAGAAGGATTGCAAATGAAGAAAATAGTCATAGCCCAATAGATAGAGATTGGAAATATAGTGTGAGAAAAGAAATGGAAGAAATAAAAAATAATACTTCTGAGACAAGAGAAGAAAAAATAAATCGAATAACAAATAAAATACAAAATGACATGGGTTACAAAGACGAAGCTATTGAATATGGCATTAATTTAGATCCAGATTTTTTTGAGGTTAATTCCAGAGTGTATTGGGGATTTTTTGAAGGGAAAAATGGACATTTGGACCCTATAGCAAGAATGATGGTAATTATCGTAATTATGGCTTACAGAGGAATGAGCGAAGAATTATATGAAAATACAAAAAAAGCTATGAAACTAGGCGCTACTGAAATGCAATTATTAGAAGCTTTTGAAGTATGTGTCACACCTGGTGGACTAATAGTTCTTCACGAAGGACTTCGTGCTTTGAAGAGAATCAATGACGAAAAAGAATAAACTCTTTTCAAAAAACCGGATTTAACGAATGTATGGAGTTGCCGCTGCGCGTCCCGAGGCTGTTAATGCGGGAATGCATATTTTAGAAAAAGGAGGAAATGCTTTTGATGCGGCGATTACCGTTTCACTTACTCTAGGTGTTACAGAACCTTTTTATTCAGGATTGGGCGGTGGCGGTGTCTCTCTTCTTTGGAATGAAAAAGAAAAAAAAATATCATTCATAGATTTTGGAAATGAATGCTCAAGTCAAGTCACATCTTCCATGTTCGATTGCAATAAAGACGGGAAACATCTAACAAACGAACATAACAGAGGATATCTTTCTATTCTAACTCCTGGATTATCAAAGGGGTTGGAAACTATTCACAAAAAGTTTTCCAGTATGGATTGGTCCATTCTTTTTGAAGAACCAATAAAAATTGCAAGAAATGGATTTGAGATCAATTCGTTTTATGCACTCCAATCAAACGAAAAGCGTTTCATTGAAATGTTAGAACAATATCCTAATCTAAGAAAGATTCATTCCAAAGATGGTATTCCGCATAAATTAGGTTCTTTAATAAAACAACCAGAACTTGCAGAAAGTCTTAATAGCATAGCTAAAGAAGGAAGTAATATTTTTTATAACGGAAAAATTGGAGAATTGATTTCTAAAGAAATGAAGAAAGGAAATGCACCTTTGAATTTAGATGACCTCATTTCCTACGAGATCAGAGAACCAAATCCATTGGAGGGAGAATACGAAAATCTAAACTATTTTACCGCTCCTTTACCCTCTTGTGGACTCTTATTAATTCAAATACTAAATCTTTTTGAAATACAAAGAAAAAAAATAAAAAATCTAACTGAATTGGAATTCTCCTTAATTCTTGTTAAAGCCATGCAAATTGCTTTTAAAGACAGATTTTCACTATATGGAGATCCTAAATTTTCAAAAAAAGATTTTGACTACTTATCAACAAAAGAATATGCGAGAAAATTAATTGATTCTATAAAAAAATTGGATGTTCATAATCACGAACATGAAATGGGGTCAACAACTCATTTTACCATTATTGACAAACAAGGTAACGCTGTATGTCAAACACAGACACTTGGCGCAGCTTGGGGATCCGGAATTATAGTTCCAGAAACAGGCATTCTCTTAAATAATCATACTAACTGGATGGACCCTCGACCAAACAAACCAAACAGTATTCTTCCCGGGAAAAGACCAATTGCAGGATTCGCGCCAACATTGATTTTCAAAAAAAACAAACTACAAACTGCTATTGGAAGTCCAGGTTCTTATCGTATACCTACCGCTATAGCGCAAGTTATATTGAATCAACAGCACCTTAAATTGAATTTATCTGATGCAATCAAGAGAAGAAGGATTCACTGCGACATAGGACCTTTGTATATAGAAGGAGAAGAAAACGATAAGTTAGAAGAGGCATTGAAGAAACTTCAATTTAAGATCACTCGAAAAGAATACCCGAGTCATTTTTTTGGAGGAATACACGCAATAGAAAAACTAGAAAATGGAGAATTATTTGCGTGCGGAGACTCCAGAAGAGACGGGTCTGCAATGACTAAAATTTAATTTCTTTAGTTCCTTCAATTTGAGCAAAACATAATGTTAGAATTCTTGAAATTATGTTTTTATCTTAATAAAAATACCATGTATGAAAGAAGAGGTCCCTATTATGAGATCTATGCGTGTTCACGAATATAGTGTATCACTAGAGAATCCTTTGATTTTGGATGAAATTCCCGAACCGATTCCTGAACCTAATGAAATACTTGTAAAGATCAACGCAATTGGCGTAAATCCAATCGAACTTTCGATAAGAAAAGGATTCCCAAATTATGTTTCTTCATTAACATTGCCACATCTATTGGGTACTGAGTTTGCAGGTGAAGTCGTGCAATGTGGTAATGAAATAGAAAAATTTAAAGAAGGTGATATCGTTTTTGGTTCAACATCAAAACGAGACACGTATGCAGAATTTGTTGCTGTGGACGCAAAAACAACATCAAAAATACCAAAACAATTTAACTTTTCAGATGCCGCGGCTTTTCCGGTTGCATTTCAGACAGCTTGGCATGCGTTAGTTTTGAGAGCAAAAGTTACTCCTGGAGAAGTCATCCTTGTGCAAGGTGGGGCTGGTGGTGTTGGAACTGCATGTATTCAACTTGCAAAATCGATGGGTTGTAAAGTTATTTCAACAGTAAGTTCTAAAGAAAAAGGAGAATATTGCATAAAAAATGGTGCAGACCATATAATAAATTATAAGGAAAATAATTTTGTAGCCATCTGTAAAGAAATAACAAATGGACATGGAGTAGATGTCATTATTGAACTCGCTGCCTGTGATAACTTCGACAAAGATCTCGATGCAATTTCAATTCGAGGAAGGATTGTGCTTGTTGGAATGGGCACAGGGAAGGGTCCAGAAACAAATTTTAGAGTTTCTACACTAATGGGAAAAAATGCGGATGTACTTGGGATAACTGCCAATAATCTAGGACCTCAAATTCCTGAAATTAATGAAAAATTAGATATCCTGCTTCCCGATACAAATTTTACTATTCCAGTTTTTAAAGAAATTCCTCTGGAAAACGCGAATGAATGTCACGAACTACTTGAAAGTGGGAAATTTACTGGAAAGTTAATATTAATTCCTTAAAAAATAAAAGGTGTATTGATGGAAAAACCCGATTTCTCTTGGGAAAATCTGAAAGTGGGAATGATTATTGGAGAACGAAATATAATACTCACACAAGATTCTCTTTCAAATTACTGTGATGCTTTAGGATTACAGGAAACAATTTATAGCACAGACTCTCCTTATGAAAATGCTATTGCTCCATCTATGATTTTTGTGAATGATTTGCTAGCTATTTATGATGAAAATTTCAAACGATTTGGAACTATTCATGCAGCTCTATCATATGATTTTTATGCGCCCATTTTTTTGAATAAAACATATCATCAAAAAGTTACGGTGAGCGAACTCTATATTAAAAGACAAAAAGGTTGGATTGTTAGCGAACTTTTGGTAAGCAACGAAGAAGAAAAAAATGTCGTCAGATCTCTTCACACTTCAGTCCTCAGTCTCACAAGAGAACATCAATCTAGTTAAATAAGGATATTTATGAATAAGAATCAAAATATAAATTGCGATGAATCTTTAGACCCAACTAGCTATAAAATTGGCCGTGTGGAAGTTAAAAAATTCAACAGGTTGGTTACGGGCGGAAAAGATACTCTGAATATCCACACAGACGATGAAGTTGCCAAAAAAGCAGGTCTTCCAAAAGCAGTAGCAACTGGAAGACATCCTGTTTGTTTTATCGCGGAAGAAATGACAAAAGTTTTTGGCAAAGGATTTATTGAAAATGGGCATCTAGATGTAAAATTTATAAAACCTATTTTCCCAGGAGACAATATCAATATTGAATTTGAAATTAACTCAAGAACAGAACCAGAGAAGTTTATTTTTGATGTTTCTATTAAGAATCAAAATGGAGAAATTGTCACAAAAGGAGTTGCTTCTGCAATAAAGACTAAGTGAAAACATGAAAAATAATAACCTAAAAAAGCTTTTTTTCCCAAAATCAATAGCAGTAGTTGGTGCATCTTCGGATTTATATCGATTTGGAGGAATACCAATTCGATTAACGAAAGATTATGGATTTGAAGGCAATCTTTATCCAATCAATCCAAATCATAAAGAAATTTACGGACTAAAGTGTTACCCAGATATTTCTTCTTTACCTGAAACCCCAGATTTTGCGCTCTTCTGTACGCGTAGAGAAAATATCATATCTTCTTTAAAAGAATGTGCAGAAAGAGGAGTGGGTGTTTCCGTAATTATGACTTCCGGCTTTAAAGAAACTGGGAAAAAAGGGGCGAATATTCAAAAAGAAATGTTAGAAATCGCTTCAAAATCAGGAATGCGTATTCTAGGACCAAATTGTATGGGAATAGTTCATGTTAGATCCAAGCTTATGGCTACTTTTACTATTTCAATTCGAGAAGACAAAAAATTACTTCCTGGTTCAGTTTCACTGATAACCCAGAGTGGAGCAATAGGTGCTTGTATGCTTAGTTCTTTTCAAGAAAGTTCTATTGGGATTAGTTCTCTAGTAAGCCTAGGAAATGAATCAGATGTAGATTTCTCTGACTGTGTTGATTATTTCCTTGACGATAAAAATACTAAGGTCATTTGCGGATATCTAGAATCGATAAGAAATGGAGAAAAATTAAAACGAACTGCGCAAAAAGCTCTCGAAAAAGGAAAACCTATAGTTCTATTCAAGGGAGGAGCAACTGAAGAGGGTGCTCGTGCAGCAGCAAGTCATACTGCCGCTCTAACAACTGAAAAAAATGTTTTTGAAGCTTTTGCAGAACAATTTGGGATTCAAGTTTGTCATTCATATGATGAAATTATTGAGACAGTTGAATTTCTGACTAATAGAAAAAAAATCAAAGGAAATCGATTGGGAATTTTAAGTTTTTCGGGAGGTTTTGGTTCTCTTTGTGCGGATCTTGCCGTAGATAACGGATTTACAGTACCTTCAATTACAGAAAAAACCCAAAAGAAAGTGCGAAAACATCTTTCCGAATACGCTCCAGTAAGAAATCCGGTTGATTTAGTTTCTTTAATGGTGAGTAGACCAGGTGAAAGTCCATTACAGGAAGTGGCAAAAAATATTCTAAGCGATGAAAATATAGACGCTCTATGTTTGGTTATGGGTGTATATCATCATGTTGGAGATAAAATTGCTGAAGATTTCAAAAATATTTTTAAAAATTCAAAAAAACCAGTCTCTTTAGCCTGGTTGGCAGGACCAGATAAAGAAATTTTAAAATTAAGAGAAAACGGAGTTCCTGTTTTCAAAGACCATTTAAGGGCAATTAAAGGACTCTCTTCCTTGCTTGATCTAAAAAAGAAAAGAGAGTCATATAAAACACTTTCTGCATTCGAGAAAAAAATAAATATAAAGAGAAAAGAGAAAGCTCACAGATTAATAGATTCGAGTTTAATCGGTAAAAATAGGCTTCTTCCCTTAGAAACTTCTTTAGATTTACTAGATTTGTACAAAATCCAAAAAGCGGAAACCAAAATTATAAATTCTGCAAAAAAGGCTATACAATTTTGGAGAGAGAATAAAAATTCAGTTGTACTTAAGGTTCATTCAGATCTTTTTACACATAAAACAGAAATTAATGGTGTCGCTATCAATTTAGATAACGAGATAACTATAAGAGAAAAAGCAAAAGAATTCTTGAAAATCTCAGATAAAAAACAAATTATAACGCAATCGATGATTCAAGATAATGGAGTGGAGGTCCTTGCTGGCATCTCTTTAGACAATAGTTTTGGATTATGTATGTCCATTGGCCTAGGTGGTATTTTTGTGGAAACAATAAAAGAGATTAAAAGAGTACTCCCACCCATTAGTCCCGAAACAGTAATTAAATTAATTCAAGAGTTAAAAGGCTCAGACATCTTCTCTGGGTTTCGCGGAAACAAAAAACTTGATCTAAAATCATTGGCAAGTTCAATTTCAAATCTCTCTTTAATGGCTGTAGAATTATCAGATTTGATTTCTGAGGTCGATATCAATCCTGTGATTGTTACTTCAAAAGGAGCATTTGCTGTAGATATAAGAATATTTTTAAAAAAATGAGGATATAATGACAAACAGAATTACTGCTGAAATTTCATCTCTAATCGGCAAAAAATATGGACCTTTCAAAGTTTTTATAGAAAGTGGCGCTATAGAAAAATTTTCGGATGCAATAGGAGATGAAAATACAGAACATCAAGGACAGAATGCAATTGCTCCTCCTACTTTTCCTACAACATTTCGTCCTAAAGAACTATTTCCCGATTTTCCCGAAGATTATGGCGATGTAGGATTACACGCATCACAAACATACGAATACAAAAGACCAATTATTGCAGGAGATGAGATCGACGTAACTATGACTGTTAGTGATATTTATCAAAAAGATGGGAAATCTGGAGAATTAGTTTTTATGGAAAGAGACTATTCTTTTATTGATTCAAAGACCAATGAGAAAATAGGCAGTGCAAAATGGATCACACTCCGGAGATTTAATAAATGAATTTTCAAGAAAATCAAAAAATGCCCGACTTTAAGAAAAAACCTATAACCAAAGTTCAACTTGTAAAATATGCTGGAGCAAGCGGGGATTTCAATCCATTACATTTTGATGAAGAATATGCAAAAAAAAAGGGTTTAAAAAAGCTTATCGCACATGGAATGTTGTCAATGGCGTTTCTTTCAGAATATGTTGAATCTGTTTTTGGCGTGGGAAAAATAAAAAAGTTGCAAGTTAATTTCAAATCAATGGTTTTTATAGGAGAAGAAATTACTTGTTCTGGAAAAATCAATAGTTTAGATACCGAAGAAGGTAGAGAATTCGCATTATGCTCAATTGAGGCTAAAAATAAAGAAGACAATATTGTAACATCTGGTTTGGTTGAAATCTGGACAAAATAATCATAGAAAGGAAATTTATGAGATTAGATGGCAAAAATGCTGTAGTTACTGGAGCTGCTCAAGGTATAGGTAGAGCAGTTTGCGAGAGATTCGCAATAGAAGGAGCAAATGTAATTGCGGTGGATTTGAATGAAGAAGAAGGTATTAAAACATCGGAAATGATACGTGAAAAAGGAGGGTCCTGTTCTTTTTTCAAAGCAAATATTGGAGATCTTAGTGAGGTAGAATCTGCAATCGATGAATGTGAAAATAAATATGGTGATCTAAATATTATTGTTAACAATGCCGGAATTGTTCGTGCAGCAATGGTACATAAAATGAAAGAATCAGATTGGGACAATGTAATTAATGTTCATCTTAAAGGGACGTGGAACGGAATTCATGCAGCATCAAAAAGAATGATCCCTCAAAAAACAGGACGTATAATAAATGTGACTTCTGGTGCTGGCCTCAGAGGAACGATTGGTCAAATAAATTATTCTTCCGCAAAAATGGGCATAGTGGGTGCAACAAAAAGTGCTGCAAGAGAACTTGGGAGATATGGCATTACGGTTAATTGTATTTCACCTGCTGCGATCACACCAATGACCGAGACAATTCGAACTGATGAGCGTTTTGAAAGAACATATCTCGACAGAATTTCTCTTGGCAGATGGGGAGAAGCAGAAGAGATAGCTGCAGGGTTTTTATTTCTAGCTTCTGATGAATCAAGTTATGTAACTGGAATTGTACTAAGGGTTGATGGCGGAATGGGCATGTAAAATGAAACTAATGTTTGGATAAAAATTCTAGCATTATCTCACTAGATAACTCCGGTTGTTCTGAGTAAAAGTGATGACCCGATTGTTCAATTATAGATAATTCGGAACCAAGTATACGTTCTGCAATCAATCTTGAGTTTTCTGTAGGGACTAAAACATCATTCGAACCACAAATTACTAAAGTCGGAACCTTTAAATTACGAATCTCTTCCGAAACATCACACTCATTCATTCCCTTTGTCCTCATATCTAATTCTTCTCTACTATGAGGAAATTTTCTCTTGTTTTCATCATAAAACTTTACTACTTCAGGTCTATTATCAATCGTATTTGGATGAAATAATGTCTCTAATGCATTTCTCCTCTCTTCGGGAGTAGCAGTTGGAATGCCTCCTTTAGCCCTTGTTTCTCTTATTCCTAGATTAGGCTTAATTGCATCTTTCCCACCAAACTGCGAACATGCAATTATCAAACTTTTTAGTCTTTCTTGATTTTTAACTGCAAATTCCTGACAAATCATTCCTCCCATTGAACCTCCAAAAATATGGAACTTTTCGATTTTCAAGTTATCAACAAGACTTAAAACATCTAGAGCAAGTTTTGCAGGAGTTCTAATACCATCTTCGTTTAAAATTTTTGTTCTTCCACTTCCCCTATTATCAGCCATTATCAAACGATATTTCTTTGATAAAAGAGGTCTCAAACGTCCCCATACCTCAATGGTAGCTGTGAAACCTCCTACCATTACCAAAGTCTCGCCCTCACCCTCTTCTTCATAAAAAATTTCAAGTTCAGTTTCATTGCATTTTGCAAAAGGCAATAACTTCCCTCCTAAAAACTAAATAAATATTTTTACGATCATAACAAAAAAATAGAGTAAATTTATAATAAGAAATTTACTTTTTTACATCATAAAGAACTGTTAGTATTGGAATTTCTTTCTTACGCTAATTAACGCTAATCGATGAAAGGTAGAGAAATGAAAGGAATGATTCTAAAAGAATTTCAAAAACCTTTAGTCTTAGAAGAAACGAATGAACCTGACATAGGTCCAAATCAAGTTCTAGTAAAATCTAAAAGTAATGGACTCTGCGCTACAGATTTAAAGATAGTTGATGGATTAATACAAACTGCTCCTACGCCATTAATGTTAGGTCATGAAAATGCAGGTGAAATTTTAGAAGTTGGTAGTAATGTCTCTGGATTTAAATCCGGTGACAGAGTGGTAGTAGTAAGTAAACAGACTTGTGGCTATTGTCAAATGTGTAGGCTTGGAAGTGAAGAAATGTGTTTAAACTCACCTGGCAGACTCGGAATCGAACTTCATGGAGGATTCGGTGAACTTGTTGCAGTTTCTGAAAGAAATCTAGTTAAAATTGGGGATAATGTTAGCTCATCCGCAGCTTGTTTAATAGGAGGTACTCTCGGCTCACCACTTCACGCGATTAGAATGGCAAATGTTCAACTTGGCGAATACGCTGTAGTTTTTGGAGTTGGAGGACTTGGTATTCATGCACTTCAAATTTTAAGATATCTAGGTGCAAATGTTATTGCCGTGGATATTAGTGAAGAAAAGTTAATTACAGCTAAAGAACTTGGGGCAACTGAAATAATCAACGCAAGTAAGACAAATCCTGTCGAAGCGATTTTGGAAATAACTAATGGTTTAGGTGCTGATTTGGCATTAGAAATAGTCGGAGGTTCTGCGGTCCCAATAGTAATTCAACAATGTATAGATTTACTTAAAAGAGGGGGAAGACTTCTTATACTTGGATATCATATGGGACAAAAAGTTCCGATTGATCCTGCACAGTTAGTCTACAAGTGGATACAAATCATTGCATCACACAACCATACAGTAAAGGATGTTGCTGATGCAGCAAGCCTAGTAAATGACGGTAGAGTAAAGGCTATTATAACAGATACTATCCCTATAGAAGAGGCAAATGATGCGTTCCAAATTCTTCGCGCCGGAGACCCTGTTGGTCGTATAGTTTTAGAATGGTCTTAGAAATCTTATGATTTTAACGAAATATTTAATGTAACTAATTAAGGGGAATCAAATGGAGTACCGTGTTGAAACTGACACCATGGGAGAAATCAACGTACCTAATGACAAATATTATGGAGCACAAACTGCTCGTTCTTTAATACACTTTAAAATAGGTCTTGATAAATTTCCAAGAGAAATTATTAGAGCACTGGGTGTTTTAAAAAAAGCTGCGGCAATCACTAATCAAGAGCTTGGTACTCTTTCTAAAGAAAAATGTGACCTGATTGTTAAAGCTGCAGATGAAGTAATTGAAGGAAGATTAGATGACCATTTTCCCCTTTCTGTTTGGCAAACTGGTAGTGGCACACAAACAAATATGAATTCTAATGAAGTAATTTCTAATAGATCTATTGAACTAGCTGGAGGAGTGTTAGGATCTAAGAATCCGATTCATCCTAATGATGACGTAAACAAGGCACAATCATCAAATGATACTTTTCCAACCGCTATGCATATTGCGGCAGCAGAACAAATTAATCATATTCTTATTCCCAGTCTGGAAAAATTAAAAAATACCCTTAAAAAAAAATCAGAATCTTTTTCAGAAATTATCAAAATAGGACGTACCCATATGATGGATGCAGTTCCATTAACTCTTGGACAAGAGTTTTCTGGCTATGTCACTCAAATAAATAATGGAATCAATAGAATTAAAACCACTTTAGAAGAAGGATTATATTATCTCGCACTAGGTGGCACTGCCGTTGGAACTGGAATAAATTCGCATCCAGAATTCGCAAGGAATTCTGCTATAAAAATAGCTGAAATTACTGGTCTTCCCTTTGAAACTGCTCCAAATAAATTCGAATCTCTGGCAACAAACGATGCAATCGTATTTGCAAGTGGAGCGCTTAAAACCATAGCAACTTCTTTAATGAAGATTGCTAATGATGTCAGACTCCTTTCATCTGGTCCTCGGAGCGGTATTGGAGAGATTCTAATTCCAGAAAATGAACCTGGGAGTTCCATCATGCCTGGCAAAGTAAACCCTACTCAATGTGAAGCTATGACTATGGTTTGCGCACAAGTCCTAGGAAATGATGTTGCTGTAAATGTTGGTGGCTCTAATGGCCATCTAGAATTAAACGTCTTTAAACCAGTTATGATTTTCAATTTATTAAATTCAATACGTCTTTTGTCAGATGCCAGTATCTCTTTTGAAGAACATTGTGCTAGAGGAATTATTCCAAATGAAAAAAATATTGAAGCATATCTAAAAAATTCTTTAATGTTAGTTACAGCTCTTAACCCAGTCATTGGTTATGATAATGCTGCAAAAGTAGCTAAGAAAGCATTCCAAGAAGACATTACTTTATGTGAAGCTGTACTCAGTCTAGAGTTAATGACTGAAGAAGAATTTCAAAATGTAGTCGACCCGAAAAAAATGATCGGTCCTAAATAATGATTTCTATTATTTTTTAAAACCTTTGAATTCAGTATTAATTTTTTGGATTTCTTGAAGAAGATCAGGACCAATATTTTGATCTCCTGTCGGAAGCATTCCTACATATATTGAATCAACCAAATTGCCAAAATGATTTTTTATTTCGTTAGAAATATTTTCATAGGTTCCAACAGCCGCGAATAAACGAACAACGTCATCATCTATTTTTTTAGTCATCTCATCCCATTTTTTTTCTCTAGCCATAATATTTAGTTCATGACCTAAATCCAAAAGATCATGCTCCTCTAAAACAGACCAATAATTAGGAGTCGAACCATAGAAACCAATACGCTGTCTTACTTCATCACAAGAACGGGAAACTTCTTCTTCATTTCTTCCTGTCGCAACGAAACCACCTCCCATAATCTCAAAAAAATCTCTACTCCTCGAATTCTTTTCCATTCCTTCATTCAATAATGGCAACACTATTTTCTTTATATATTTCACCGAACAAAAAGGATGAAGTTTCACTCCATCTGCTACTTCTCCTGCAAGTTTAAGCATTTGAGGTCCAACGGCAGAGATGGTAATTGGGATAGGTGGTTGTCCTGTTGATTCAGGAATAAATCTTGGAATCATCAGCGAAAAATTATAATGTTTCCCCTCAAAATTCAACCTTTCTCCATGTGCCCAGCAATTCCAAATCGCTCTCAGAGAATTTACATATTCTCTCATTCTTGATACGGGCGATGACCACTGCACACTAAATCTACGTTCATTGTGAGCTTTCACCTGAGGTCCTATTCCCAAAACAAACCTTCCACCAGAAGCTTCCTGCAAATCCCAACTTGCATTTGCAACTACCATAGGACTTCTTGGAAAAGCGATAGCAATACCTGTAGTTAGAAGTATATTTTTAGTAACTACGGAACTAATAGCAAGTGGTAGAAATGGGTCATGTGCATTCTCCATTGACAATAATCCATCAAACCCCTTTTTTTCATATTCTTTTGCAGAGGTATTGGCGTTATTTAAATTATCTTGTGGAAGTGTAGTATAGACGAGCAATAATATATCCCCGAGTATACGGGTCAGAAAATAAAAATTATTTTTTTATTCAAGTTTTTAATTCACTTTGTTTTAATAACTGCCTTAGAACGTATTGTAAAATACCTCCGTTTTGGTAATACGCGAGCTCATTTGGAGTATCTATACGTACAATTGCATTAAAACTCGTTTCTTTGTCTGAAGATTCTGCCTTTACACTTACTTCTTTTGATTCTCCCTGATTAAGACCAATGATAGAAAATATTTCTTCTCCGGTCAGACCAAGACTCTCCGCATTTTCTCCAGATTTAAATTGTAATGGTAAAACGCCCATTCCCACGAGATTTGAACGATGTATACGTTCAAAACTCTCAGCTATAACCGCCTTTACTCCCAATAACAAAGAACCTTTTGCAGCCCAATCTCTAGATGAACCAGTTCCATACTCTTTGCCTGCAAGAACTACTAAAGGAGTAGAATCTTCTTTATACCGATTGGCAGCTTCAAAAATATCTAGGACCTCACCTGTAGGAAAATGTTTCGTAAATCCACCTTCAGTCCCAGGGGCAAGTTGATTTCTAAGTCTTACATTCGCAAAAGTCCCCCGCATCATTACTTCATGATTCCCTCTTCTAGAGCCATAACTATTAAAATTATCGGGAAGAACATCATTTAAAACAAGAAATTGACCACCAGGACTATCTTTTTTTATTGACCCAGCAGGAGATATATGATCAGTTGTTATCGAATCTCCAAGTAAAGCAAGACACCTTGCATTATTAATATCAGATACTGGATCAGGATCTTTTTTCATTCCATCAAAATAAGGAGCCTTTCTTACATATGTAGACATTTCATCCCAAGAGAATTGACTCCCTTCTGGAGTAGAAATACCTTGCCAAGACAAATCTCCTGTGAAAACATCTCCATAAGATTTTTCAAAAAGATCAGATTTCACACTACTAACTAAGACTTCCTGTAATTCTTGCTGAGAAGGCCATATATCTTTCAGATAAATCTCCTCACCACTTGAGCTTTTCCCTATGGGTTCAGAGGAAAAGTCAATATCTACTTTGCCAGCCAATGCGTAAGCAACTACTAGTGGCGGAGACGCCAGAAAATTCATCCTAACTTCTGCATGGACACGACCTTCAAAATTTCTATTACCAGATAAAACAGAAGAAACTACTAAATCTTCATCTGCTATTGCCTTAGAAATAGGCTGTGCTAACGGACCAGAATTCCCTATACATGTGGTACATCCATACCCTACAACATTAAATCCTAATTCCTCTAAATATTCATAAAGACCAGATTTATTTAAATACTCTGTCACTACCTTAGAACCAGGAGCAAGACTTGTCTTAACCCAAGGATGAGTCTTCAATCCAACTTCAACTGCTTTTTTTGCAAGAATTCCTGCTGCCAACATCACAGATGGATTGGATGTGTTAGTACAACTTGTAATAGCAGCAATAACTACTGAACCATGCTCTAAATCAAATGAATGTCCGTTGTTTTTTACACATGAAGAAGCTGTCTTCGAAACTGAAGTCTCCTTCGAAGAGGAAATCTCTTCTAACATCTTGTCTAATTCGTCATTTATTTTTATTTTTGAATTTTTTAAAGAGATACGATCTTGAGGTCGTTTTGGCCCAGAAATACTCGGCTCAACATCTGCAAGATTTAATTCTAATACGTCCGTATAGGAAGGATCTGTAGAGGAATCATCCCAAAACATTCCCTGTTCGCGAGAATAGGCTTCCACTAGATCAATTTGTTCTTTTGATCTTCCGGTAAGTTGGAGATATTTAATAGTCTCTTTATCCACTGGGAAAATACCACAAGTAGCTCCATACTCAGGTGCCATATTTGAAATTGTGGCTCTATCAGCAAGAGGCAAAGAAGACATTCCCGAACCAAAAAATTCTACAAATTTCCCAACAACTCCTTTTTTCCTGAGAATTTCTACAATAACCAAAACTAGATCAGTAGCTGTAGTTCCTTCAGCTAATTCTCCAGTAAGGCGAAAACCTATAACTTCAGGTATTAACATGGAATAGTGTTGACCAAGCATCGCAGCCTCTGCCTCAATTCCTCCCACACCCCAACCTAAAACTCCAATACCATTGATCATAGTTGTATGAGAATCAGTACCTACTACAGTGTCTGGGAAAGCAAATCTTGAACCATTTATATCCCTTACAGAAACAACATCTGCCAAATATTCGAGATTCACCTGATGAACAATTCCTGTAGCAGGGGGTACTACGCGAAAATTATTAAACGCATTTTGAGCCCAACGCATAAAAGAATAACGTTCAGTATTTCTTTCAAATTCAATTTGAGAATTAAAATCAACAGCATCTTTTGTTCCAAATTGATCAACTTGAACAGAGTGATCAATCACAAGATCAACAGGCTGAATAGGATTTATAAGGTTTGGATCTCCACCAAGCTTTTCCATTGCGTCACGCATAGATGCCAAATCAACGACAACAGGCACACCAGTAAAATCCTGCAATAAAACACGACTAGGCATAAAACCTATTTCACTACTCTCTTCACTATTCGGATTCCAGTTTAATAGATTCTCTATATCAGTTGATTTAACAGAAACTCCATCTTCATTACGAAGAAGGTTTTCAAGTAAGATTTTCAAAGCAAACGGTAACTTTGTAAAATCTCCCTTTTCTTTCAGAGCATCCAACCTAAAGAGTTCATATGAATTAGAACCCACATTGAATTCTGATCGGGAATTAAAAGTATCTTTCATAAAATTTCTCCACAAAACAAAAAGAATTTATAAAATGAAATTTCTAAAACCTAAACCCAACATTCAAATGGAAAGGCAAGAGACTAACACAGGTTTTTAAGAGCGTGTAGTATTAAAAAGAAATTATTCAAAAACAGGAAAAATATTTTTCTTTGCGGGAGTACTCGCGACCATATAAGTAGCGGTAGCAAAAGCTACAATTCGAGTTTCCTCATCATTTACTTTTATCTCCCAAACAGAAGTTTTTCGTCCTCTATGTAATGGAGATGTTTCTGCAATAACAAACCCTGAAGAAACAGGTCGTATGAAATTTACTTTCATCTCAAGAGTTACCAAATTTTGGCCGGGATAACTTAAATGAGCAGCAACTCCTCCAGTACAATCCATTAATGAAAAAATAGCTCCTCCGTGCAAAATTCCCGTTGGTTGTAAAATTTCAGATTTTAAAGGAAGACGCATTTTTGCAAAATCTTTACTTGCATCTACAAATTCGATACCAACAAGTTCGTTGAAATTTCCAGACCATCTTTTTTTGAGGAAATCGCCAACTTGATGCTTAAGTGACTTTTCAGACACACTCACTCCAAAAATTTTATATTTTAAAATTATCCAAAGATTTGATTTGGAACTCTTCCCCAATTTTCAGGATTCGTAACAATACTTCCACCTTGATCTTCATAATCAAAGAAAAGCGTTTCAGTTTCTGTTTTTGAACCCTTTCTTTCTATTCTCCTTATGCTAATCGTAGGAACGTGGATATTAAGTTCAAAATTCTTGGCATGACTTATACTCACAATCGCATTAAATTTTTCGGCACATTTCTCCAGAGATTCACGATTCGTTTTTACTGACCCATTTGCAAGAATTTCAGAATCGAAATTTTCAGTTAGTTCTACTAGGAAGCTATCTGGCTCTAACATTTTTATCTTCTCCTTTTAAACTCAGTATTAAAAATAGTTTTTTAAATCTTACCAATCCCAAAACATTGTATATGCTCTACCTAAAACAGGGGATTCCTCCTCCCATGATATAACAATTTGATCATTTTCAGCATCAAATTCTGGATATAAACGTCTCTTATTAAAACTATTAGAGGCTCCGTCAGATTCCTCTCTCCTTACACCTATTGGTTTTCTTTCAAAAGGGAGAATCAATGAAAGTTTAAAAGACTCTGTAGGATATTCTACAACCAGAGTAACCCACTCATTTCTAGAATGGAATGTATTTATAAGATCAATTTCTTCTTGAATTTCAAATGATTCGCCTTCATTCAAAGGCACAGGTAAAGAAAGACATGCTGAAGAATCTACACTAGTCATTTTATCTACCTTAAACTCCACTTCCTCCCAATCTGCTGATTCTCCTGAATCATTATCTATAGTCCTATACTTATATATAACTGAGCGATCTCCTGTCCCTGTATGACATCTCGATCTGATTTCTGAAAGATCTCTGAGTGCAGAGCAATTACGTTTACTTACCATACTTGCTTTATTACCCTTCACATCATGAATAGTATATTTTCTCTCATCAAGATTAACCTGATAATCATAAAGTGCCTTTTCCTTATTCTTAGTTGGAGAAACATCTAAATTTTCTAGAAGTGTCAATTTTTCCTCCACACTTTGCAATCTATCAAGAATTGACTTTTGACGTAAAATAAATTCTTGGAGTTCTCTCCTCAATTTTTCAGTATATTCGTTCTTTTCAATCATATGGAAGTTGCCCCTATACGTCTAATATCGAGAATTGTAAAAAAAAAGAGATTACTAAAAGATTGTAGCACCAGAAACATTTTTCTTTAAATTATCAACTAGTAAAAGAATTTAATCCTATTCTAAATCTTGGACCGGCCATTTTTCTGAATTATCTTTTTTTAAAATAGAGTCATCTGCTAACTGACCACAAGCAGCGCTAATATCTGCACCTTTTCTTTTTCTCACGGTCGTCATAAAACCATTCTTTTTTAAAATATTTTGAAATTTTTCTACATTCTTTTCATCAGGGCTCTCAAAGTCAACTCCTTGAAATTGATTCCAAGGAATAAGATTAATTTTAGATCGAATTCCACTTAGGATTTTCACTAGTTGATTTGCATCTTTCTCAGAATCGTTGACTCCTTTAAGTAGTACGTATTCAAAAGTTATCCTCTTAATATCTTTTAAAGGTAAATTTTTACAGATAGAAAGAAGAGAAGATAAATTCCATTTTCTATTAACTGGCACAAGTTTTGAGCGTGTAAAATCATCTGAAGCATGTAAGGATATAGCAAGTCCAACATCTGGAATTGTTCTTAAAAATTCTTCAATTTTATTTGAAATGCCAACTGTAGATACAGTCAATCTTTTTCTTGATATGCCTTCAAAATTAGGATCTGTAAGGATCTTCGCAGCTTTTTTCATCTCATGAAAATTGTCAAGTGGCTCACCCATACCCATAAAAACAATATTATGAAATCTTTCATCTTTTCCAAGTCTTCGCTTTGCAGCCAAAAACTGTTCTACAATTTCACCAGAAGTTAACTGACGAACAAAACCCATTTTACCGGTCAAACAAAATTCACATCCCATTGCACAACCTACCTGTGTTGAAATACAGATAGACCATCTCTTTATATTTCCTGCATGTAACATTGGAATTCTAACACTTTCTATCATAGAACTATCTGCTAAAACCCAAGAATATTTCTCTGTTCCATCAATAGATGTTTGGACCTCGACATTAACAAATCTACCTACTTTAGCAACTTTCATGAGATTTTCACGAAAATAAGTAGGCAAATTCATCATACGATCAAATGAAATTTCATCGACGTTGTATATCCAATTAAATAATTGCTTCCCTCTATAATTCGGTTCACCGAATTTTTCACAGAAGCTTTGCAATTCTTCTAATTCCATACCCTTTAAATCTACTAAATCAGGCTCTCGAGTTTTTGAATACGGATTTAGTTGCATAAAATTAGATAAGTCACTTTTCATTCGAAGTCCTTAAATGCTATCTTCCTTCAATTAGTTGCAATGCCTTCAAATTATCGGAATCTTTGAAAATGAGAATACGCGCGATCTTATTTGATCACGATGGAACTCTAGTAGACAGTTACGAAGGAATTGCTAAATCTTTACAACTAACCTGCAAAGATATTGATAAACCTACCTTAAATCAAGATCAAATTCTAGCATCTATAGGTCCTACTTTAGAAACAAGATTTAGAGAACTATGGGGCAAAGAAATTGGGGAAAAAGCTGTTCCTATTTACAGGAAACACTATAAACAACATTTTATTTACGGAACAAAGATACTTCCTAAAGTAAAAAATACGATTTTGTCATTGAAATCAAGAAAATATTTACTTGGATGTGTCACAAACAAAACTTACTCTTATGCGAAAGAACAATTAATTCATTTCAATCTCTTTGATAAAATGGAAGTTGTTTATGGAAACTTACAAGGGTTTCAACCAAAACCCAATCCTGAAATGATTGAAGAAGCACTAAAAAAATTAAATGTATCCAGAGAAGAAACAGTCTTGGTAGGTGACACTCCTATTGATATTCTTGCTGCAAAAGCCTCGGGAATTCAATCTTGGGCGATTCTTGGTAAATACGCTTCTGAAGAATCCATCAAGAACACTAATCCTGATAAAATTTTAATTGAATTCGACGAAATCCTCCATCATCTTTAATT
>TARA_B100000686_G_scaffold161211_1_pt1 | contig 23021 bp, 22 predicted proteins | sample TARA_B100000686 | Tara Oceans TARA_B100000686 (sample SAMEA2622733) | marine metagenome | biome: marine biome (ENVO:00000447); feature: marine epipelagic mixed layer (ENVO:xxxxxxxxx); material: "saline water (ENVO:00002010), including plankton (ENVO:xxxxxxxx)" | depth 150 m | reverse complement strand
TTGTTCATCTCCTCCATCTCCACCTAATAAGACTTTTGTTGATAATTTTTTACAAGCATTGCTTAGAAAATAACATGGTATGATTGAACTGTCTCCGAATGGCTGATCAAAATGTGATATTAATTTATTAATAGTTTCCAGATTAAGATTATTATCCATTTCTACTACAATGGTATTTTTTCTTAAAATCTTAGAGTATTTCAATGCAATATCACTCTCGTCAAATACTGGATTTTTCATTTTCACTGTTAATCCGCTATCATATAAATCATTATCGGCAAGAGCAAAAATAAGAGAAGAGTCAATTCCTGAACTTAATCCAATTTTTAATGGAACATCTGAAACTAAATTTCTATCAATTGCCTGCTTTAGGTAAAACTGAAGTTCAATTTTATCATATTTTCTAGGTTTTAAATTCCAATTAATAATTCTTAGATTAATAATCTTATGGCTATCTTTAATAAGATTAAATATTTCGACCCTGCCAGGCTCCTGAGCCCTAATATTTTTATATATAGTACGAGGCTCTGAACAATAACCCTGCATAAAATAATGAAGCAACATTATTTTATCTATAGATTGTTTACAATCTAAATAGGATAGTATAGCTTTCATTTCACTGGCAACTAGTAATAATTCTCCTTTTTGGAAAATATATAATGGCTTTATTCCAAAAGCATCCCTAGCAGTAATTATTTTTTTTTGATTCTTTCTTTCATCTATAATTATAAATGCATACATACCTCGAAGTTTCTTAAAAAAATCAATTCCTTCTAAAATATATCCAGACATTATTAATTCAGTATCTGTTCCAGAATTAAAGGTATAAAACTTTTTCATTGGACTCTTTAGCTCATTATAATTATATATTTCTCCATTATGAATAATTGTTACATCTCCATCAGAAGATACCATAGGTTGATTTCCAAATGTACTTAAATCAATTATACTTAGTCTGTTATGTCCAATAAACATATTTTCTTTTATAATAATTCCAGTATAATCAGGACCACGATGATTCATCGTTTTCAGTGCTTTGTTTGCAGATTTTTCAATCAAACTCTTATCATTTATTAAAAGTATTCCACACATAATTATTTATCTCATTAATGAATTAATGATTGATTCATATTCTAGAATTTTTTTGTCCCAAAAAAATTTTTTAGACCATTCTTTTGCATTTATCGAGTATTTTTCCTTATTAGATAAGATTTTTTCAATTGCATTAACAATATCACCATCTAGGAAAGGATTTACTAATATTCCGCTATAACCATGTTTAATTGAATCTGATAAACCACTTTGTAATGAACCAATAGCAGGTATTCCAAAATAATTTGCCTCAAGAACTGCAATTCCAAATCCTTCAAAATCTCCATATTCATCATCCTGGCTTAAAATTAAAAAAATATCTGCTTGTTTTAATATCTCACCCAGATCTTGATCTCTTATTTGATTATAAATTTTTACAGAAGTCATAAGATTATCTGGGATAAACTGATTTATATCGTACCCTTTTGTTCTATTTCCTACAATATTATAAGTACAATTAGGGTATTTTTGTTTAATTAATTTCAGGGATCGGATTACATTTTCCTGACCTTTTCTTTTACTTATTGATCCAACAGTGATAAACCTCGGGTTTCCCTCTAGATGATAAAATTTTGACTTTCTATCCTTTAACCTAAATGGATTAAATCCATTATTTATGATTGATGTTTTAAATAAAAATTTTTGTTTTAGGTAAGATGCAGTATAATTTGAAACTGCGATAATATGGTCACTATACTGCATCGCAATATTTACAAAGAATCTTTTATAATTTTTTACAGGATTTATATCTAATCCATGGGCCAAATTGATCAATTTAACTGATGAGAAAATTGGCTTTATCAAGCTAATTTGAATCAATGCCCAACTGCCTGAACAAATAATTATACTATATTTTTTATTCAATAATGTTCTGATAATTTTAATAAGCCCCGAAAATAAACTAGAAATTTTATTATGATTATTCACTCTCTCGATTTCAAAGCTTATTCTATTATCAAATAAATAATCATCTGAACATCTAGAAAGAGTAATTACCTTAACGTTATATAGTGGATTTGAATGCAAATTCATTGCAAGATAATATGCATGGTTTCCTATTCCTCCTGGGCCAGGAGGAAATTCAGATGTTAAAAGAACTATATTAAACAAGTTTTGGAATTATAGGACCAGATTTCAACATTTCACTTGATCGCTTCCAAGAAATAAAAACAGAAAAAATCACTATTGGAAAAATAATTATAAAAATAAAAAAACTTGCAATCGATGGAATTATTCTTCCTTTATAATTATAACTAGTAAATGAAAAAGGAATATAAATAAATAGATATTTCATTGCTCTTTGGTCTCCGAAATATAAGCGAGAAAAATAAAGTACACTTGGCAAGGGTCTTGGTCTAAAATAACTAGTAGGTCTAAATGAATCCCATGAGCCAATTTCGCGAAGTCCACCTCTGGGAGATTTTAAATGTAATCTACACGCTTTTGGGTTAGAAATAGATAAAAAACCGAGCCTATGAGATCTAAGACCAAATTCCCCATCGCCCATACGCATTCCTTCAAATTTTTCATCAAATATCCCGCAATTTTCAAAAACCGATCTACGCAAAACTGCGTTACCAGTATCTATCTGATCAGAAAGGCGGTAAAAAGAATAGTTTTCGGGAACCTTTGCACCATGAGCGGAAATAGATACACCAGCAGAAATATCAGCACTAAAATATTCAAGACATACTAAATGATTACGCATCCAATTTGGTTCAATACGTGAATCATCATCCAGTAATGCAATAAATTCTTCTTTTGATTTAAGGATCGCTTGATTTCTAGCCTTCCATAAACCTGGTTTTCTTTGCCTAATAATATCAATTTTTAAATCGAATTGATCATAGAAATTTTCATTATAATCAACTGATTGGTCGATTACTGTTATTAAAAATAAACGGTAATCTTGTTTTTCCAGATCATTCAATATATTACTCAGTGTATCGTAGCGATTATAAGTGGGAATAATAACTCTAACTATTGTATTTTTTTTTATAAGATTTAAACCATCTGAAATAGGTATTTTTCTTATGCCAATTGGATTAGAAAAAATAGGGTTACGTTTTACTCCAATTGTTTTGAAGAATCCACGAAAAACTTGGATTGGGTTCTCCAGTTTGAATATACAAAATAAAAAATAAATAAAAATCCAACCTATATTAAAATTTTTTCGTATAAATCTAAACTCATCATTTAAGTTTGGTTTGTAATTAATATTTGACAGAGGTAAATAATTAACATTTTTTCCTTTAGGAAGCCATCCATTCATAAGAAGTAGAAAACTATTTTCCAATATTGCACTATTTAATGAATCATATCTTTGATCTAAAACATATGGGGTATTTGAAAAATTTGGTTCAGGCCAGAAATACTGATCTCCATTGGGTAGGTGGAAATACCATAATGGCTTTATTATCTTTAATGCTGAGAACAATCTAAATATTTATTATAAATTAGGTGGAAGAGCATTTTGCCTTATTTTTTTTAATTCTTGATCAATATTCCGATAATCTGGCGGAGTCAATAATAAATGGCATCTTCCTCTATGCTGGATTGGCGATGCATCATCCAAAAAAATCATTTCAGATAAATAGATGACTCTATAATCATATAACTTAGCAAAATTAATAATTCTTGTCCCATTTTCAATCATACTCAACATAGAAGATGAATGCATTTCAACAATAAATTTTGTTTTTTTTCTTTTAATAAGATCTTTGCTTCCGCATAAAACTTTGTATTCATGACCTTCTACATCAATTTTTACCAAATCAGGTATGACTTTTTCATTTTTTATAACTTCATCTAATGTTATTGACATAGTTTTATAGCTTTCATTTAAATGACTTGCAGTTTTGGCCATATCTGATTGAACACTTCCAGCTGCCCCAGCTAATACGGTATAAAATAATATTTCTTTATTATTAGTTTCTGAAACACAATTTTTATAAATCTTAATTTTATCTGCAAAGCCATTCAAGATCGCATTTTCAGTACAAATAGCAAGAGCATAAGGGTTAGGTTCAAAAAGATAAATTTTCTTTACCTTAGAAAATGCATTAAAAAGAACTGCAGTTTGTCCAGTATTACAACCAACATCAAAAATTATGTCTACGTCCTTAGCTAAGTATAATAACCAACCTGTTTCATAGTCTATAGTAATTTTCATACCAACTACTTCAAAAATTTTACCTTTCAGTTCCTGTTGTCTTATTTTTAAAAACCTTAATCCATATTTTTTGAATAGTTTTTGTTTCAACCGTGTCCTAAGATGCAAATTATTAATTTTCATATTTACTTTTAAAACTATTGTAAAATCCATGAAAAGTAAGTTTTTTAATCCAAAGCTCGCGATTATCTATTTGTATTTGAGCAAATTCATCATCTGATAATTTCGCATGAAAATTATTTATTATTTTTAATATATTATCTAATTCATAATCTTCAACCCATACGCAATGATTTTTCCAATTAATTTGATTATCCAAAGGCAATATACAATCTGTATTAACAAAAATAGGTATTCTACCCATTGCCAATGTTTCATAAAATCTTGCAGAATAATTTCCGGCACCCCTAATACACAATATATAAGGACAGGATATAATATTTTCCCAAAATTCTAACTTTTGTTCTCTAGAATTAATTTTTTGCCCACCTGAAAAAGATCTAACAAGAAAATTCGTGTCTACAAGTTTCGAATTCGAAAGAATTTTTAAGGTTTTTCTACGAAGATTAGTACCAGATATTGGAACAGATAAATCTAAGTATGGTTTTTTAACTTCAATCTTTGATCTAAATATATAATCTTTAATTGCTCTCAGATTAGTATCTATCCAATTATTACTTGCTAAACCACAAAAACCAATTTTTGGGGTTTTTTCTTTTTTCACGATTTTTATCTCTTTCCAGTTTAGGTAGTTAAGAGGATCCTTAATGATTACTGGATAAGCATGCTCATTTTCCCTTCGAAGGGATTGATACCCATTTTGACGAAATAGAAATGCATTTTGATTTGGAATCTTCAAGGTATAATCTCCACCTGCCCAACTAAAAATTGGTTTATCCCAATGTAAATATTTATCAATACTATCAATTGCTTTATTAATCCTTAGTTCATCAAAATAATAGTTCCATGTTAATGGTAATATAAATGCATCTGAATCAGATTCATTTTGAGATATTTCAAGATCACTTGGATCTAATCCAAACAATGAATGTCGATGTTTTGGAAAAAGTGGTTTAATCCATTCAGCTAAATAAAATCGGCTTATTTTACTATAGATATAATTATGTATAGGAAAAATTTTCAATCAAAAAATCCATAAAATTTTTGATATTGCTTTTGAAGATTAAATTCTTTTCTAACTCTTGCAATTGAATTTTTATAAATCTTTATAAGGTTATTATCTTCAAGATGTAAAACATTTTCTATTTTTTCAGCTAATAAGCTTGGTTCTCTTTTTGGAACTACCCACCCAGTCTCACCATCAATTACATTTTCCTGTAATCCTTCAGCATCTGATACAATTGTGATTAGCCCCATTATTTGAGCTTCTAAAGCTGCATTGCAAAATCCTTCCTGGATGCTATATTGCAAATATATATCAGCTTCTTCATAATATTTTTTGATATTCTGGTGTGAAACTGTGCCAATAAAATCTACATGGTCATTTATCCCCAGTTGATGCACAGTAAATTTTAGACGCTCAAATTCATCTCCTTCTCCAATAATATTATATTGAATTTGAAATTTCTTTTCCTTTAGGATAGCTAAAGCTTGTAGAGTGTATTCTAAACCTTTTTTCCAATGAAGCCGTGCAATTGTTAAAAATGTTATTTCCCCTTTATTATTAATCTTCTTCCATTTCTTTTCTCCTATATTAAATAGTTTAGTATCTATGGCAGGTTGAATAATCATATTAGGTGTATGTTTTTTTAAACCGTGAGTACCTGCAACTTTTAGTAAATCATAGGAAATAGCGTGTACCTTATCCACTTTTTCCCATAATCTTTCGTAACAATTCGGATTTTTTAGAGGATATATTGATATGTCATAGCCTCTAAGACTAACACCCATCTTAGCACAAATAGCATCCGCAATATTTTCTCTTCTAAGGGAAACAGTTGCGAAAGCGAAGTGGATCCAGTCCAAATTCTGATTAAGGATATGCCAGTTAATATATAGATTTTTCCACCGATTACAAATTGAGACACCATCTATTTTTTCAAGATATAAAAAACGAAAAAATACTAAAGGTCTCCTGAAAAATAATTTAATAAAAGCAATTGCTACATTTAATATATTTAAAAGAATACTTTTGCTTACTTTTGGGTGTGCGACTAATTTACAAATATGGAAATTTTTTTTATGATTTGCAAAAAGGATTACCTTATGCCCGTTTTGATTCAAACCTTTTATTTTATTAATTAAGAATGTTTCAGATATTGATGGGACATCATTAAGTACTAGACCAATTATCATTTTAAACAAATAAAGGCGATTTCCATTGATTTAATCGCATTTTTTTCTCCATGAAATTGAAAAAGATTGCTTTTCACTACTTTTGAAAAACAATCCTTCATAATATCTATAACATCTAAACCATAATTGCGATAATGACCATTATAATTGAGATTAGGTAATATTTTAGTATGCCTTCTACGCCAATCACCAGGGATTGTAATAACTGCAACGCCGTTTTTATTTAAAACTCTGGATATTTCAGATAATGCTTTCTTATCATCTAAGACGTGCTCTAAAACATGATTAACAAGAATTAAATCAAATTCCGAATCATCAAAATTTAATTTTTGAATATCTTCACCAGGAAAATCTACTCTTTTGATATTATAATCTGTCGTAAAATATTTGTGCTGCTTATACTTACGAATTTCTTTTTCTAAAGTAGGCTCTGGAGCAAAATGAAGGATTCGCATTTTAGTTTTATTTTTTAAAATTTCATGATATAAAAATATAAGTCCTCTATGACGCGAGCGACTATTACAGTTTGGACAAGCGGAATTCCATGAGATTTCTAATGAATTACTTAAATGTATGAAATTTTTAGCAGAAAAATTGCAGATAGGACAAGTAAAGATATTGTTTTTCTGTAATATTTCAATATCAGAAAGTAAATTACTTGTTTCAGAAACTAAATAATGCCCAAGTCCAGCCCATTCGCCTTTATTAAATAATCCTATACTTTTACTTATGAACCTTTTTAGTGTAATCTCTCTATATTTTTGAGAACAACCTAAGTTCATTATCAATATATTAATTTATATAGTTCATTCATTTCATTCCCAAGTCTGGAGATGTTATAATCTTTTTCAATTAATTCGTTAGCCGTTTCTACCATTATTTTTCTTTCTTCAGTATTATGATTCATCATCTCTATCATAGTCTGGGTGAGTTGAACTACATCACGGTTCCTAAATAAATAACCATTCCCCCTATGATCTATAACTTCTTTCATGCCACAACAATCACTACTAATTACTGGCAACCCAATTGCCATTGCCTCCAAGACAACATTAGCAATTCCTTCTTCTATGCTTGGTAATAATAGGCAATCGGATAAATGCATTTTTTGATATACTTCTTCCTGAGAATTAGGGTGCAAAAGTGTAACATTTTCATTTAGAGATAAATCATAGATCTGATATAAAATTTCTTCTGTAGGTTCATCTCTTGCGATTATAGTATAATGGAGTGGAATTCGTTTAGATAATAAATTTTTGATAGCAGATAAAGCAACAGAATATCCTTTCTTCCAGTGGTGGCGCCCAACAGAAATAAATTGAAATTCGATATTTCTTTCCCAGTTTGTTTTTTTAAATTTTTTTAAATAGTTGATGTTTAGTCCCGTATATACGACACTTATCTTTTGTTTTGGAGCCCCATATATTTTTGCTGTCTCTGCTATTGATTTTGAAACGGCGTGAAAATGGTCTACATCGGGAAATAACAGACGATAATATTGTGCCACACTTTCATTTGCCAGAGGCGTATAATTTATGTGGGCACCTCTTAAGCTGACTACCATTTTAACACCAAATAGATCTTTTAAAAAAAACCAATCGGGCAAGGATTTTGCCCATTGTATATGAAATACATCGGGAAGATGATTCACAACTGGTAATACTTTACCCCACCAGTTAAAAAAATTGATTCGTTCAATTTTTTTAACCATAAAAAAATACTTTAATATTCGCATGTATTTCCCAGTATCTTTAATAAATAATCTAATCATTTGGACAATCACAAATCTTACAATTGACATTGGATGATTAGGAGTAGAGAATATATAAATATTTTTACTTGGATATCTTACCAATGATGAATTTTTCCCAAAAAGATATACTTTAATCCCTTGGTCAGTTAAAGACTTAATGAGATTTTCTATAAAAATAGGTGCGGTTATTGAACCAGAGTAAATAGCGACTTTCAATTATATATTACCAGGTTTCTCACATATCCAAGCTATATGATTTTCACTTAAACCATATTGATTAATTTGATCGATAGGGAATTTATTTACTTTAATTGATTTAATATTTATAAATCCGACTTTTTCAAACTTTAATTTATAATCGTAACCACATGATCTAACATGGTCTGGGTGCCCATGAATGTTTTCATAATCTTCCTTTTTTATATCTTTCCCTTCAAATGTTTTAAGGTTACCCTTAGGATAAATTGGTACTGATACAATTATTTTCCCTGCAGGAGTCAATGCATTATATAAATTCTTTAACGCAATTAAATCGTCTTCTATATGCTCCAGAACATGCCAAATAAAAATAAACTGATAAACGGATTCAATATCTAAACTAGAAACTAAATCCATAACTAGATTAATATGATTAAAATTATTCTTATCTAATCTATCATAATTCCTAACAATTAATTGTTTCTTAACAAATTTGTATTCCGCCAAATTAGGGGAAACATGAAGAATATTTGATGAATCTTTGTAATATGATTTCACACAGAACGCAAAAAATCTTGTCCTCGAAATAGAATTACAATTAGGGCATCTTCCATTTAGAAATTCTATTCCATTCCAATCGCATATAATACATTTCACTTTATCTCCAGAGTAATAAATACTATTTATTTTCTTCCAAAGAAAAAAAGTGATTCTATTCTTCATGTCTTTTACAATTTAAATTTTTTGTGCACCAAACAGAGAGGGTCAATAACATGCTTAAAGGGTGGCTATATTTTATGGGGTCAGCCAATTTGAACTTTTGGTAAAAATCTTGAATTATCGTACTTGGAACGATTTGATGCAATTTTGGATTATTAAAAAGCCAACGCCTCAAATTTTGGTCATTTTTATCACCTAAAAATTGAAGTTCCCAATTTCGCTCTATAACTGGAGGAATTTTTATAAATTTTTCTTTTATTATTCTTATTATATATCTATAAATCCTTCTAGGAAAATAAATGTTATTGAATTGCTTATATCTATAAAGATCAAGATCATAAGCCTGCCATGGGATCTGAGCTAATTCAGGTGCTTTTTGTTTAATATATTCTATTTGAATTTTTCTTTTAGCTAAAAATTCCTCAGGTATTGTACATATAAAATTACAGATTTCATTATTGTAATAAGGAATGAAGATATCCCCATATTTAGTAAATACTTTCAAATTCTCATTGGCCCATCTTGGAGCCCAATGTAATGATTTAAAAGCACGTAGCTTACTCTTCACGTTATTAATGTCAATATCAGATAATAAATCTTGGATTAAGATAAATAGATTTTTTTCAAAACTTTCTGATATTCCCCAATACTTTGATAATTCAGAAGCCAGTTCTATACCTCCTGGTTTTACAATCTGTTTGATGATATAGTTTGTTTGTTCATTAAGATTTGCTTTGGGATTAATATTTGGGGAATCAAAAAGTACATCACCCCATTGACCAGATAGAATTAAATCTCCATAGTCAATTATTTTATCAATTATTGCCATTTGCCTTGGATGAGTAAATTCTGTTAAACACTGATTTATGTCTGACAATTCACTAAGTTTGCTCCATAAGTAACCCTCTGGAATTTCAAATTCATGAAACTCCCATCCATATGCCATAGCGATCTCACGGGCATATTTTGTTTCTTTAATACCATTTTTAAATTGGTAGGATATAACTACTACATTTTTCCTTTCTCTTAAAGCTACAGCCAATGTTCGTGAGTCTAACCCTCCAGATAAGGGAAGGATAATATTTTTCCCAATAGTATTTTTTTTAATTACTGATTCAAACAGATCAGAAAATTCATTAACAACATTAGAAAAAGAAATGTTCCGTGGCGAATGATGCCAAACTATGTCTGGACTGAAATTGGATTTATAAAATGTATTTTTGTAATAAAAATGCGTATCACCTAGGAAAAACCCTGTTGCCAACCAGACAGCTATAGAATTATAATCTAAATCTTCAGAATTCACTTTGTTAATCAATAATTCTCGTAACTAATCATTACTTTTCAGTTAATCTAGACTTCAAAATCATTGATAACCTTACAAAAAAATAAATCGTTAAGAACAAAGGATTAATTAAATTTTTTCTTAACGCAATAGTATCATTTTTTTGAGGAAAACAAATATAATTATTATTTTTTAATAAATTAATTGATTTAACATAATCATGAATCGATAAGTGACAATGTTCATATTGTATGAGCAATGGCTTATAAAAATGAAAATCATACATTTTAATAATCTCCCAATCAAAACCTTCAGTATCAATTTGCAATAAATCAACTGATTTGAGTTTATTTTTTTTTATCACTCCCATTAAATGCATTGCATTTACTTTTTCAATTTTCAAATTATTTTTATAAACTGTTTCTTTAAATCTATCTAGTTTAACGGAAGCCCAACCAGTATGAGAATAATGCTTTGGAGCTCGAACTTTATATAAATTAACAACAGTTTTTGTAGGATGCAGAGCTGTGCAAATGAAGGATAAATTCTCTTTTTTATTATAATTTTTTATACATTTTTTTAGCATTTCTCTTTGTGGCTCAATTAAAATACCATTCCAATTATTATTTAAAATAAACATCCTCAAAGGATCATGCATCTTCCCGTCATGTGCACCAATTTGAACAAAATTCTTTATCCTATTTAGGTGATTTAAAGTTTTTAAGGTTGTATGGAAGGTAATTATTTGATTTATTTTTTAGCAAAAGCCCAGACAACAGCTGGGAATTGATCATCATTTTTTAGTGAATGAATTAGAGGATTATATTTTACCCATTTATTTAAATTAGCAATTATAGCAGGCTTATTACCCCATTGCCCTGTAGTGACATTATTAAAATCAAACCCATTTTCTGCAATAAAATATTTTAATCCTTCTTCTGTCCACCGCATATAATCCTTTGGGGATCGATGGATTTTTACAAGGAATGGAGTCGCAACAATTAAAAAACCATCAGGGTTAAGGAGCTTATAAATATTATTAATAGCTAAAGATGGATTAGAAATATGCTCTAAAACATGTTCTAAAATAATTAAATCATAATTTTTACGATAGTTTACAATATTGGATATATCAAATTTTGGAAAATATTTACTTTCATATTGCCCATCTGAAAAATTTGATTTCCAACGATCACCCGATATTTCCAAGATTGAATATGACGCATAATCTAAGCTATTAATAAATTTTTCTATTTCTTCATCAGAAATAACCCGGACCCAATGCTTTTGCATCCGCCGCAAAGTTATTTCTGATACAATGCCAAGTTTAATTAATATTAATTTTATTATTTTTTTTATTAGAATAATCTTTTAGAAATGTTTGATTTTTGTAAATATATAATGTGCATATTTGAATGGGAATATATAGAAAATATAATACCTAATCTTATGATATAGATTAGTTTTATAAGTAATATGTTGCTTATGCAATAAATTTAAGTAATTCATTTTTCTTCCATATTTGATCAATTTAACTAATATTTTAAATGAATTATATTCTGCATTAATGAATGCGGATTTATAGGGTTCATTTTTCTTTCTTTTTTGAAAATATGGCAATGCAAATTTTTGATAAAACTTAATATAACGCTCATTAGTATCCATAAAAATATTTGCCCTTGATATTATTGATTTATTATTACGATTGTAAATACTTACAAAATTATCAACTAGAACTATGTTCTGGGTTAAACCAATTTTTACTGAAAAAGATATATCCTCTCCATATTGTAAATTCTCAGGGAAATAATTATCTGTTGATATAATCTTTTTTTTTATCAAACTCGAGCTTATATGAGGATGATGTTGAAACTGCTCTAGCCAAAGCATTCCTGGCCTTGGAGATGGATTAAACCCATATTCTAATGAACCTAAATCTAAATTATGGCTTGATCCATTTTCATATACTTTTTTTGTTTTTCCAATGGCCATACCAGCATTAGGATATTCATTTAAAGCATTTAAAAGTATCTGGTACTTATCAGGATAAATTTGATCATCAGCATCCAAAAATGAAATATATTCTCCCTGGGCTGCTTCAATTCCTTTGTTTCTTGCTGCTGATTGTCCCTGTTTTTTACAAAAAAGTAATTTTACATTATTTCTAATTTTGCAATAGGTATCAATTATTTTTTTTGACTCATCAATAGAATTATTATCAATAAATATTATTTCAATATTTTTATATTTTTGTTTATTGATAGATGAGATACACCGCTCTAGATATTCCTCGCTATTATATACTGGTATAATTAATGATATTAGTGGATAAGACAATGTTTATAAACCAATTGATGTTTTAATACTTCACTATCTATGCTGTAATTCTCCATGATCTGAGATCTAAATAGTTTAGACTGGTTTTGTAATCCTTTTTTTATATTCTTATCTAAGATTTCAGTAAGCTTATCAGCATCTCCAGCAGGAAACATATTTTCTGGGAAAGGTTCAAGAATATCCCTTATGCCTGGGACATCACTGCCTATAATTGGAAGACCAAAAATCATCGCTTCAAGAAGAGCAACAGGCGATCCCTCTCCTTTTTGCAAACTTGGTAAAACAAATATATCTGCAATAGATAGATATCCTTTTACATTATCAACTTTACCAACAAAATATACTTTTTCTGAAAGTTTAGAATTAATTATTCTTGCTTCCATGGATCTTCCATAATCATTATCCTTATCCCCGACAATTAATAACTTCAAAGTATCATATTTATTAAAAAGCACTGAAAAAGCATCCAAAAGAATATTAATTCCTTTTACTGGAACCAAATTGGCTACAGATAGAATAACTGTTTCTTTTCTCCTGATCTGATACTTTTTCATAAGCTTTGGATCCTTTGGCCTATGAGAAAATTCCTTTATATCCACTCCTCTTGGCACCAATACTACCTTCTTATTATTAAGAAAAAATTTAATTAACATATCTTTATTTTGCGCCAAAATATATTTTGCCAAAGCGGATCTTAGTTTCCATCCATTTTTCGACTGTCCACCCCAATTCATATTTTTTTTTGTATAAATCCAAGGGATGCCAGCTAAGAATGCTGCGAGAGGTTCAGAATAATCAGGACCATAGTGAAAAGAGTGAATCAAATCAATATCAAGCGTACGTAAATAGCGAGCAACTTTTATACATTTTAAAAAACCCTTAATTCTAGGAACCATATCTAATGTAGTTTTATATAAATGAACAGGAATCCCCGACTTTATTACTTCATTGAATAATTCACCACCATTATGGCTACAACATATGTGGGCCTCAAACTGATTTGAATCCAATCTCTTCGCAATATTCAATAATGCCCTACCACTGCCTGCAGTATCAAAATTTGGGATAGTATAAAGTATCTTCAATGGGTCAGGCAATGTTTCTTCCTCTATTGCTCCAGATTGCCAGACTGTAAAGAGTGAATAAAGGCCATTTCAAGTCTTTGCGACCTAAAATATGATCATCAAGCATCTTTTCCATAATTCTTTTTTTAATACCAAAAGAATTACAAAACCTTGTATCCATAAGTATTTCATAAAAAGAATCTTTAAATGCAGTTCTTATCCAAACAGTTAAAGGAATAGAAAATCCCTTTTTATTTTTTTCAGGAGTAATTCCATAAAATGATTTTTCAAAAAGTTCAAAAAGAATTTTTTTTCTTATCTTCATTGGTTGATGTACAGCTATTCCCATAGATAATATTTTCTCAATCATAGTTTTTTTTAGAAAAGGTACACGAACTTCTAAACCATGTGCCATTGAAGCACGGTCTACTTTAGCCAAAGTTTTCTGAAGCATTCCATAGAACTCAGCGCGACGAATATGATATAGAAGTTCATCAATATTCTTAGGATGATTATATTTATATACAGTATAGTTATTCGGTAAAGGAATACTAGTAAGGTCTGGAAGCAACTTGGTTAATAAATTTATTGGAAAACGACTGTGTAAACCAAATTGAGATTCGGCAGGAGTGTTTGAAAGCACACATTCATTTACATATTTATCATTGAAAACCATTCTATCCATTCCTCTAATCAGGTAACGAATAATATATGGATAGAACCATAGCCAATTATTCTTTGCAATTGATTGAAAACGATCATAACCAAAAAATAATTCATCTCCACCATCTCCAGATAAAGCAACAGTAACTTTTGATTTAGCAAGTTTACTTACTTGCCATGTAGGAAGAAGAGAAAAGTCGCCAAGTGGCTCTCCAGATGCTTCTACTGCTTCTTTCAGAGCATGAATAGAATTACTTCCATCCATTTTTATAGAGTGATGCTTTGTTCCAAGATATTCTGCAAACAGTTCAGAAAGCAATGATTCATCATGAATGTAACTATCTGATCCTATTGAAAATGTGGAAAAATTTTTAAAAAAATGTTTGCAAGCATTAAAACATATTAAAGGTGAATCAATTCCACCAGATAAAAATGCTCCTAATGGAACATCTGAAATAAGTTCTGCTTTTACAGAATAATATAATTCATTTTCAACATCTTCTAATGCACTTTTTCCTTCATATACTGCTTTATTATAACCAGGGAAATCCCAATAGATATTAGAATCTTTATTACCATTTATATCAAAACTAATGATTTCTCCTGGGTATACCGAATGGGTATTCTCAATAAGTCCAAAAGGAGGAGGAACAAAATGCTGGATTAAATAAAGTTTAAGTACTTTATGATTAATTCTTTCATTGTTAAAAACAGGGTGTCTTGATATCTGGTTATATTGACTAGCGAAAACAACAGTTTTCCCATTCCAACCATAATATAATGGTTTTATTCCAGCAAAATCTCTCACTAATGATAGGCGACTTTTAATCTTATCCCAAATTCCTATAGCAAACATACCATCTAACTGTTGAACAGTATTTTGGATACCCCACTCATCAAGGCATCCTGCTAAAGTTGCAGAATCACCATTACTTTTTAACTTTTTTCCTTTTTTAAATAATTTATTTCGTAATTCAAAATGATTATAAATCTCTCCATTGAATACAATTAAATATCGACCTGATGGAGTCCACATTGGTTGAGAAGCACGGCTACTTAAATCCAAAATAGATAAACGATTAAAACCAAAACGAAGATTCTCAGCAACAGTTTCAACTCTAGTTTCATCAGGACCCCTTGATGATGATAAAGCTAATAAATTTGAAAACCTATCTGAAGATATTAATCTGCTATCGTAAGATAATTCTCCTAAAATTCCACACATTAACTATAAATATTTTTTATAAAATTTTTGAAAATAACACAAATTAAAATGGTAAATAATGTACAATTGAATACATAATTAAATAAATCTTTAAAAAAAATTAGGATAGTTGAGATAACTATTTTAATTATAAATAAAACCTATATCTAATATGGTATCTCTTTTGCAGCTAAATACATTTTATTAAACAAATTGTTTAAATATGAATTAATTGGTTTTAATAAGGATTTTGTAAAACGAAACAAAATTTTATTTCTAAATCTTTTTGAATTATGGGTACACTGATTTAAAAAAATTATTGCTTTAAAAAATTTAAAATGTTTTACTGAAAGAAAAAGAGCATGCCTAACAATATCAGATTTTAAATTAGAAATACTTCTATCATATTGTTTATCAAAATAATTATTCCAGCACTTTGCTTTCTTATATTTAACCAACAAATTATTTACTCTATCACTGTATGTTACGTTTCTAGCTGCAAGGCCTTTCCCAGAAATCACATATACTGTAGTGATTAAATTTGTATCGATTAAAACTTTACCTTTTGATGATAGATATAATACTAACTTCCCATCCTCTCCATTATATAAACTTGGAAGTGAATCAACAAATTCCCTCCTAAACATAGATGTTTGAAGAGCAATGTGATTATGAACCATCAATTGAGATGTGTTAATATTATTTTTACCATTAATTGGATATGCTAAACCATACGATTTTGGTTCTCTACCTTTATACCATTGGATATAGTTGCTACCAATAATACTATATTCTTTATTTGATTCAAGATAAAAAAATTGTTTTTCTAATTTATAATTATCTATCCAAAGATCATCACCTCCAAGTGGAGATACATATTCCCCACTACAACCTTTTAGAGCATTGTAAAAATTATCTAAAACACCTACGTTTTTTTTTCGATATATAGGTTTTATAAGATCTGGATATTTTTCATGATAAATTTTTATTATATCTGATGAACCATCGCTTGAGCAATCATCTGCAATGATAAACTCTTTGATTAAAGCTAAATTTTGTGATAATACTCCTTCGATAGTACCTTTTAAGCAATCTAATTGATTAAAAGTTGTCATTATTACTGAAATAGAACTGGACATTTAGGAATATTTATTTAAAACAGCTACCAAACCTTTGAGCGAATTTATATTTATAAATGGTCCTATTGGGAGGCTCAATACTTCCCTGCTAATCTTCTCAGTTATAGGGAAATATAATTTATTTAGATTTTTATACGCATCTTGCTTATGCGGTGGAGTTGGATAATGAATCAACGATTGGAAACCCTTTTTCATCATTAATTCTTGAAGGTTGTTTCTTTTTTTTACTCTAATTACAAATAAATGAAAAACATGATCTGAATGGCCAGACCAATAAGGTAATTTTATCTTATCATTATCAATATTATTATAATAGAAATTTGCTATTTTACTTCTTAACCTATTATGTCGATCAAGATATTTTAGTTTTACCCTAAGTATCGCTGCCTGTAATTCATCCAATCGATTATTAAATCCTATTGTTATATGCGAATATTTTGTAATTGAACCATAATTTCTTAGTAATCTTATTTTTTTTGCTAATTCAGAACTATTTGTAGTTATTGCACCTCCATCCCCATATGCACCCAAATTTTTTCCAGGATAAAAACTAAATGCTGCAGCATTTCCAATATTTCCAGATTTTTTTTTATTATACATACTACCATGAGCCTGTGCTGCATCCTCCAAAACTTTTATATTATATTTATTCGCAATATGCTTAATGGATTCCATATCAGCTATTTGTCCATATAAATGAACTGGTATGATTGCTTTTGTATTTTTTGTAATAGCTTTTTCAATCAATGATGTATCAATGTTAAATGTTTTTTCATTAACATCAACTGGGATGGGCATTGCTCCAGTATGCGAGATTGCCAACCAAGTAGCAATAAACGTATGAGCAGGGACTATGACCTCATCACCACTTCCAATATTCCAAGCGTGTAAAACCAACCTAAGCGCATCTAGACCACTACCCACACTAACACAGTATTTTGCACCACAGTATTCTGCAAATTCTTTTTCAAATATATCGACTTCATTAGCTAATATATATTCCCCACTATCTAATACCTGTTGGATTGCCTCATCAATTTCCGTTTTTAGTTCTTTATACGTTAAACCTAATTCGAGAAAAGGAACAATTAACTTTTCCATTTATTTCTTATAAATTCCTTATAATTTCTAAAATAATCATTTTCATCATATTTTAAAGATGCCAAAACGAGGCAAATTGCGCCGCCGGAAAAATTCTTTAATTCTCTCCATATCATCGGAGGTAAGTATAAACCATATGATGGCCTATCTAATTTAAATTTAATTTTATTCTTGCCATCATTAACTTCCACATTGAAACTCCCTGAAGCTGAAACTATTAATTGTTGGAGTTCTTTATGTGCATGTCCACCTCGTTCAGCACCAGAAGGAATATCATATAAATAATAAACCCTTTGAATTTGGAAAGGTATATGTTTGTTGTTATAAACAGGAGTCATTGAACCTTTTCTATCACTTTTTATTAGAGGCAGTTTAATGATCTGACAATCTGAAACTGTTTTAGTTTTCAATTTATTTACGGGAAATTTATATACTAACTAACTTTGTAAATTTTGAATATTCCCTAATGTAATCATTTTCATTATATTCATTTGAAGCTAAAACTAAAGCAACAGCATTAGTAGAAAAATTTTTCAATTCTCTCCATGTCTTACCAGGTATATACACACCTTCATAGGAACGATTAAGTCTAAATTTTTTCTTTTTGCTTAGACCATCATCTACAATTAAATCAAAACTTCCTGAAAGAGCAATAATAACTTCTTGTAATTTATTATAAGCATGTCCACCTCTTGTTTCTGCACCAGGAACATCATAAATCCAATATACTCTATTTATATTAAAATCTATTTGATTATTCGATTCAATAAATGTCAGATTTCCTGAAGAGTTTAATATTTTTTTAAAAAAAATAATTTTAGATTTACATTCTTTAGAAAAATTTTGCATATTTAAATATTATTATTATTAATGATTAATAGTATCAAATCAATTATTTTTCTTGCATACTACTACATAAGAATCGTTTTGAATGCCAAAACAATAATCTCTTCGAGTAGAAAAATTAAAATCTTTAAAATAGGGGGAAAAACAATTGATAATATCTTGTTCATCTAAAAAATATTTAAATATTTGTCCATTTCTAATTTTATAAGGATCACTAGTTATTTCAATATATCCATTCGTAATAATACCATTATTAAAAATATAATTGGATTTCATAGGAATAGATAATATGAGAATCCCCTCAGGTTTTAATACTCTATGAAATTCTATTACATGCTTCTTAAATAAATACATCTCTTCACTTTCTTCCATATAATAACACGAGTTCCAAGATAACAAAAATTCAAATTCTTGATTATTGAAAGGTATGTTTTTATTCGAACCTTTTTTGATATTAGAATGAATTTTTATTTTTTTTAATTCATACATAATATGTTGAACTATATCATTTCCTATCTCTGTAGCTGAAATATCAAAACCAAGCCGAGATAGCATTTGTAGATTACGACCATCGCCACAGCCAACTTCGCATATTTTTTTACCCCGAAAACCATATCTTTTTAAATCTAATTTTGGATAAATTCCATAAAAAATTCTAACAATATATTCATCGGGGTATAGGTTTTTAATATTCCTATTAGTATAAATATCAGTATATCCTTTTATTAAATTATTCATAATTATGTATCCAAGTCCTTAATTATAAAATATTCGAATCCGCAATAATAGGCAATGATTTAAACAGTTAATAATTGTTTAGAATAAACAAATTTGGGTGAACTTTGACAACCCAAACCCTGCTTAAAATCGCAAAGACCATAATTGGGGATACTATTATTGGTAGAGTGTCCAATATCTAAATATGTGTAATCTCTATTACTATAATATTTGAATAAATTAAATGATAAGAAATTCATAGGTCTTAATATTTTAGCACTATTTAGACTGCCCCAATATATTACTCTCACTATAGAATCTGTAATTTTGAAAATAAATGCTGATGAAACTGGTTGACCATATTTGTCTTTAACAATGAAAATGTCAATACTTATGATATTAGATGTTATTTTTATATCATCAATTGTTAAACGAAGTGGAAACTCTCTTTCTTCTCGGTTTTTTTTTATTATATCATAAGCAATTGAAATATCATCAGTTTTATGAAAAGTTAATTTATTTCTTATCGAAGCTCTAAATTTTTGTCGTGGTTTTGGTTTTATGGACATTTCATAATCGTCTTTGAAATTTTGTAAATAATATTCATAATTAACTTCAATTTGCTCTATTTTAAATCCAGTAGAATGCAATGCATTATATACCATCGTTAGATCTGAAGGAGAATAAAAATGTGGAGGCAAACTAAAAATTAGTTTAGCAAACCCTTGCTGTTTACACCACTTTATTAGTTTATGTAATGCCTCATAATAAATACCAATTCTATTGTTTTCAGTTATTTTACTGAAAAAACCGAATGGTGCAGAAAAAGGTACTCGGGCAACTTTTTCATTAATTCCAATAATTAATCCTAATCTATTTTTACTATCATTAAATATTAGGTATTTAATATCATCAACCTTGTATCTATTTAGTTCACAAAACCCTGTTGTTTCAAAAATAGAAAATGGACTCTTTAATATACTATTATATTGTTTTTGATCAACTTCTAGAATATTCATTTAATAATTATTATACTTTTAAATTTAGGTTTAATTATTTATTCAAAACTGCAAATCCAATTCCATCAAGACCATATCCATTCCCATTATAAAACATAAATATTTTTTTCCCTGTGTCAATAACCGATGGGAAATAAACCATTTCGCTATCAAATTGACCTTCAGCTCCATGGGTTATGTTATTGAACCAATTATCAATACGAATCCATTTTGATTTTTTTTTATCAAAATGCGCACAACCAATAAAATATTTAAAATCCAAAGTCCTTCTAGTAAAAAAAACAAAAATTTTATTAAATAATTTCACTATTTGAGGTCGTCCTAAGCCATGTTCCACGGATAAATCAACTTTTACAATAGCTTCACCCTTTTTGCTAAAATCTACACCATTAGCAGATTCAATATACATGACCTCATAGACGGGCTTGTTTTTATTTTCAATTTTATACCAAGAAGAACCAGCAGAATAGCAACATTTAAAAATACCATCATCATAAATAATAGACTGACCAGCCCGTGTATAAAGACCTTCATCTGCTCGATCCATAATTGGTGCTTTGCTATATTTTTTAAATGAATTACCACCATCAATGCTAATAGCTAATCCAGAAAAATTGCTGAAAGGTATCTCATGCAGTTTTTGAAAACCCGTATAGTATAAAAATATTCTTCCATCAGGTAGTTTATAAATATGTCCTGGGAATATACCATTATCATCAAAACAACCTTTTACTCCTATATCTAATACGAATTTTTTAGATTTATTCTTTACAATTTCTGGGTTTTCTGAGTCAACATCTATATAACCTATTCTTGAAATGTTATTTTTGTCCCATCCTCCTATAAAGATTCTAATAGTATCTTCATTAAATAAAATCGGTGCAGGTGCCATTGCATGTGTTTTCCACCAATTTTCCTCATTATTTGGACTATATATGAAACCTTTTTTTAGCCATTCCGAATTGTGTAAAAAACTATATTCTTTCATCAATTAAACTTTCTATCATTGAACAATCAAATGTAGGGATCTTACACTTTTTACTTACTTCTATTCTTTGAGAAAAACTATCATCAATGAAAATGGCTTTATTTGATTCAATGTAAAATGACTTTTTATCATTTTCATCCAACACTATGATCTCATCAAAAACTTCCTTAATTCTATATTTACTTAAATAAGATGATATATCATTACTTAAATTTTTTGTTAATAAAATGATTCTAATTCTTTTATTAACACATTGATATAGAAAGAAAATCATTTCCAGGTTTATTTTTTTTTTAATTATTATGGTATCATCTAAATCCACATATACTTTATCATAATTATAATCAAAGATATAGCGATTTTTCAAACAACGATCAAGTTTGAGTTGAGATGAGTTAACTAAAATCGAAATAGGAAGATTATAATGTTGATATAATGAAAGAAGAGGAAAATTAATACCTCTAGATCGATTATAACACATTGTACCAGAAATTCTGACATCTATTTCTAAGAGTTTTAAGTTATTACTACTATCTTCTTTTAATTGAAAAAACCAGGCATTGACTATTTTTATTTCTTTCAAAATTTTAATGGCATATTCTTTAAACTGTTGATCCAAATTGTCAGGTATTTTTTCTGCATGCATAGATGTTCCCATCCTTATACGCGAACGCTCACGTCCAGATGAAAATAATAAATTTCCATCGGAATCAGAAAAACAATCAATTGTATATTCTTTTCCTGGTAAATATTCTTGCATAATAAATAAATCAAGGTCAAAATTATTTAACTCTAAATTGTGTTTGATTTTTGTAGCACCCTGAGAACCATATCCTTTGTCTGGTTTTATAAAAATTGGAAAATCAGTAATCTTTTCTGGATCTTTATAAATCTTCGGCGTAGGTATAACGCCATCTAATAAATTAATAGTATTTATTTTTGATCTTGTTATATGCAAAACATTGTTTGATGGGATCAATATTTCACACAGAATTTTATCTTTTTCTTTATTTAAACTATCGATTACAAATGCATTAGATGGGAAAATTATATCGATTTTCTTTTCATTGATTATCTCGTTTAATTCATCTACCCACCCTTTCTCTCTCACATCTCTTACAATATTATTATTATCAAATACATAAAATGCCTGATTTTCAATATTTGAAGATGCTGAGTACAAATCAATTTCCTTACAATTCTTAAGAGATAAATATATCTCTAATCCATTTTCTGTACCTCCAGGGAAGATTAAAACATTCCACTTATTTTTCATTAATATAATTAATCAGCTATAATCTATTTTAAAATAGAAGTAATGATATAGCATTTCTGTTATTTTTTATTAAAAATGTCATTATAAGGACAAAATATGTTTATAAATATCCATTATTTTATTTGATACAA
>TARA_B100000686_G_scaffold58877_1_pt1 | contig 23085 bp, 22 predicted proteins | sample TARA_B100000686 | Tara Oceans TARA_B100000686 (sample SAMEA2622733) | marine metagenome | biome: marine biome (ENVO:00000447); feature: marine epipelagic mixed layer (ENVO:xxxxxxxxx); material: "saline water (ENVO:00002010), including plankton (ENVO:xxxxxxxx)" | depth 150 m | reverse complement strand
ACCGAGTGCGGCGGCAGCACGCGCTGCGCGGTGACTGCTGGCGACGACGGTAAAGACCGGTTCACCGTCAAAGCGGATCTCACCGGACGCAAGCAGCGGTTCATCTCCTCGACCCGACGGGCTGACATCATTCTCGCCCGGGATGTCTGCGGCGCAGAACACATCGATGACCCCCGGGGCGGCGCGGACCGCGTCAAGCTCAACTGCGGTAATGGTGCCAACGGCCGTATCGGCGCCACCGACAGCAAGATGCAGTGTGCCGGCAGGAAGGGGGATGTCATCAATATAAACCGCTTCGCCCGTGGTGTGTTTGAGCGCACTGTCGTGGGCAAGTGCTGCTCCGGGTGACGTGTTGGCCGCGTTACTCATAGGCGACCGCCTGCAGCGCTTCGGCCGCCGGAAAAAGTTGGGGGAGGGTTTGGCCGCCAAGGCTTCGAAGGCAACGCTCCAACAGTCCGTGCGCTGCCAGCCTGCGGTAGGACGCACTGGCCCGCATGTCGGAGATGGGAGCGAAGTCCTGCGCCAGCGCCTCACCTGCAGAGGTCAGCAACGCATCATGAATGGACTGCCCCACCAGAGCCTGTTCACATCGGCTCGCCCGACGCGGGGTCGCGGCCATACCGCCAAAGGCAATACGGGCTGAAGTGATGGTGTCGTTTTCGATCGAAAACCCAAAGGCACCGCAGACGGCACTGATGTCCTGATCAAAGCGCTTGGAGATTTTCCAGCAGTGAAAGTGGGTATGTCCCTTCAGCGGCACGCCCACGCTCGCGACAATTTCATCGGGCGCGATATCCTGTTTGCCGTAATCGATAAAAAACGACTCGAGTGCGATGGTGCGAGTACCGCTTGGGCGCGCAAGATCGACAGAAGCGTCAAGCGCAATCAGGGCCGGAGCGAGATCACCAATCGGCGAGCCGTTGGCGATATTGCCGCCGACTGTCGCCTGCGCCCGGACCTGTCGGGAGCCAAAGCGATGCAGCAGCGGACCCAGATCAGGTGCGAGTTCTGAGAGCGGAGCGATACTTTCAGCAACGGTAACACCTGCGCCAATCCTCAGGGCCTCGTCATCTTTTTCGATAGACCGAAGCGCATCAATCTTGCCAAGATCGATGACACCTTCAAAACGGGTATGGCTTTTGTTTACCCAAAGACCGACGTCCGTTGATCCCGCGATGAGTTGTGCAGTCGGTACCGCCCTTCGGGCCCGCCACAGGTCTTCAAGCGTTTTCGGTAAAACGAATCGGCCATTGGATCCGTGCAGATCAAGATAAGTACCGTCATCCTGCCACTTAAGCAGCGTGCTTTCGGCGTGGGTCTGCAGGGATAAAAAGGCCTGTGGAGCGGGCTTCGTGCAGGCGCTCTTGGCAGCTGAGATGATGGGCCCATAGCCGGTGCAGCGACAGAGGTTTCCTGCAAGGACGTCATTGATGGTGTCCGGGTCGGTGGCGGCTTGGCCCTTGGCACAGGCATCGTGCAGGCCCACAAGGCTCATCACGATCCCGGGGGTACAGAAACCACACTGTGAACCGTGTTCGTGCGTCATCGCCTGCTGTACGGGATGAGGCTCGGGCTCTGCGAGGTGTTCGACCGTGAGGATCTGCGTGCTGTCGACCGACGCCAGCGGAACGATGCAGGCATTCACCGGCTCGTATTGCAATACCCCGTCATGAAGTCTGCCGACCAGCACCGTGCACGCGCCGCAGTCTCCCTCGGCGCAGCCCTCTTTGGTGCCGGTGAGTCGGGCGTCGAGCCGGACAAAGTCCAGCAGCGTCTGGTGCGCATCAAAAGAGGATCGGTAGATCGTCTCGGGGCCAAGCAGGCAGCGGAATTCAGATCTTGCGTTAGCCATGGTCTGGCAAGCCCGGGTCAGCTGCCCCGATACGTGCTGTAGCCATAGGGCGAGACCAGCAGCGGCACATGATAGTGCTCGCCTGGATCCTGGATGCCAAAGCGCAGGACCACCGTATCCAAAAAGGCGGGTGTGCCGAGAGTCACGTCATTTCGGCGAAAGTAATCACCGACTTCAAAGTGCAGCTCGTAGGTGCCGGCCATAAAGGCTTCACCGGCAAGAATCGGGCCGTCATTGCGGCCATCATCGTTGGTGATGCCGCTACAGAGAAGACGGTGCCCGTCCTCCAGCCGATAGAGTGTCCAGGCGATCCCGCTGCCCGGGCAACCGGTCGAAGTGTCCAGTACGTGTATGGTCAGTTGTCCCATGATCCCCTCCTTGCGAAGCTCTGCTGAACAAGGTGCCGCTTGGTTTTGGCAGTCCCAATCTGCGGGTTTGTCGACTGCTTCGCGCCAGTCTCACATAGCCCTCCGCCAGCGTCAGCCAGGACACCCACCAAAACACTTTCAAAGAGAATTTGATAATACCGGGAAATCTTCATTAAAGTCTCGGCTAATATTCAAGTCGTACAAATCCTGGAAAATCACTCAGAACCTTTTCTGCATGAGCAACGACAAAGCCTATCCAAGAGATCTTGTCGGTTATGGCCGGAAGCCGCCTCCCGCGCAGTGGCCGGCAGGTGCCCGTATCGCCGTGCAGTTTGTTGTGAACTATGAAGAAGGGGGAGAGAACTGCGTACTGCATGACGACCCGGCGTCGGAGGCCTTCCTGTCAGAAATCGTCGGAGCTGCCCCCTGGCCTGGCCAGCGCCATCCCAGCATGGAGTCGATCTATGAGTATGGTTCGCGGGTCGGGGTATGGCGTCTTTTTGATCTTTTTGCGCGTTATGAGATTCCCCTCACGGTTTTCGGCGTGGCCATGGCGCTCGAACGCAACCCGGCCGTGGCAGAGGCCGCAATGGCGGCAGGCCATGAGATCTGCTCGCACGGTTACCGCTGGATTGATTACCGTGATGTTCCGGAAGACGTTGAGCGTGAGCACCTGGAACGTGCCATTGAGATTATTCGCAGCCTGACCGGCGAGCGGCCGTTGGGCTGGTATACCGGCCGGACCAGTGAGCGTACCCGAGCGCTGGTTGTGCAAGAGGGCGGATTTCTTTACGACGCCGATGACTACAACGATGACCTGCCTTTCTGGACTGAAGTCAGCGGCAAGTCTCATCTGGTTGTGCCCTATACGCTGGACAACAACGACATGCGCTTTGCCACGCCGCAGGGATTTAACAGCGGCGACCAGTTCTACAGTTATCTTCGGGATGCGTTTGACGTGCTTTATGCAGAGGGCGAGCACACCCCCAGGATGATGTCGGTAGGGCTGCATTGCCGATTGGCGGGGCGGCCCGGGCGATTGGCGGCTTTGGCGCGCTTCATTGAGCATACACGCCGTTTCGATGATGTCTGGTATGGCCGGCGGATTGATATCGCCCGCCACTGGCGAGCCGTGTACCCGGCAACCGCATCGTGACCGGGGGCGTGAGCGCGATGGATCGTGCTGTCTTTTTGGAGCACTTCGGCGGTGTTTATGAGCACTCCCCTTGGATTGCCGAACAGGTATTCGATACGGGCCTGGGCCCGCTGACGGATACCCCATCGGGTTTGTCGGCAGCCATGAGGGAGGTGGTGGATCAGGCAGGCCGTGAGCCTCAGCGGGTGCTGCTGCGGGCGCACCCCGATCTTGCCGGGCGGCTCGCAGTATCCGGTGGTCTCACGGCCGCCTCGTCCGCCGAGCAGGCCGGCGCGGGTCTCGATCAGTGCACGCCAGAGGAGTTCAGTGCATTCACAGAACTCAACACCCGCTATTCAGAGAAATTTGGTTTTCCGTTTATTGTGGCGGTTCGGGGTCTTGACCGGGCAGGGATTCTTGAACGGTTTCGCCAAAGGGCGGAACATGACCAGGATACGGAATTCAATGAAGCGCTGAGCCAGGTGCACCGGATCGCCCGCCTTCGCATTGACGATGTGTTTGCCCAAATAAGGACCTGACCAGTTATGACTGACAACAATGACGTTCCGGCATTTGCCCGCCACCTGGTAAATCTAGCGGCATCTCGCCTCGGGGCAGAAACGCTTTCCTGCAGTGATGATTTCTTTGCTCCCATGGAGCGCATGCTTCAGGATAACGACCCGGTATTTATCCCTGACAAATTTGACGATCATGGCAAGTGGATGGATGGCTGGGAGAGCCGTCGCCGGCGCGGTGGCGGCCATGACCACGTCATTGTGAGATTGGGCACGCGGGGAGTGATCCGCGGGTTGGATATCGACACCCGTTATTTCACCGGCAACTATCCGCCAGGCGCCTCGCTCGAAGCCGCGGACGCGCCGGTTGGGACTCGTCCGGAAGACCTTCAATGGCGCGAGATCCTTGGGCCCACCGATCTTGGACCGGATAGCCACCATTATCTTGAGATATCAGATGACACCCCGGCCACCCACCTTCGCCTGAATATCTTTCCAGACGGAGGTGTGGCGCGCCTGAGGGTTTATGGTGAGCCGCTGCCGGACTGGAGCCGGATGGATGAGAACACCCCGGCGGAACTTTCGGCGATCACCAATGGCGGACGGATTGCCGGCTTTAATGATGCGCACTACGGCAACCCCTGGGTGATCCTGACCCACGGGCGAGGGGTGAACATGGGCGATGGTTGGGAAACCCGCCGCCGCCGCGAACCGGGAAACGATTGGATACTCGTGCGCTTGGGCGCACCTGGGGTGATCGAAAAGATCGAGGTCGATACGGCGCACTTCAAAGGGAACTACCCGGACCGCTGTTCGGTTCAGGCAGCCCTGGTTGAAGGTCTGGATGATGCTGCCTTGAGCCAGCAGGCGGGCGAATGGCCAGAACTGCTGTCCGCATCCAAACTCGAAATGGATGCCCAGCATTTTTTTGAAGCGGATGCACTCAATGATGTCGGTGCGGTCAACTGCCTGCGGCTCAATATCTTCCCCGATGGTGGGGTGAGCCGCTTTCGGGCAGTCGGAAAGCCCCAGCGCTAAGATGCACGCTCTTTCATTAATGCCACAGCCGTTGACCGCAGAAGCCTTTGCGGCGTTCGGGGATGTGATCGAGGCACGATCCGACACGGTCATCAACATCAACCAGGGAACATCCCAGCGCTTTCATGATCTTGCCCGCGTTGACGTGGCTTCCAGTGAGGGTCATCCGCTGGTCAATATCTTTCGAGCCTCGCCGTACCCTGAGCCGCTGACTCTTTCCATGATGGAAAAACACCCCCTTGGATCGCAACTCTTCATGCCGCTTCAGGCGCATGCCTATCTGGTTGCGGTTGCTCAGGCATCGGACCAAGTCAGCGCCCGCGATATCAGCGTCTTCAGTGCGAGCGGCAATCAGGGTGTGAACTTCCGGCCGGGAACCTGGCACCATCCGCTGTTGGTGCTGGTTCAGCAGGATTTTCTGGTCGTCGACCGGGGAGGCAAAGGCGACAATCTCGTCGAGCAGGATCTGAATCAGTCAGTCTTGATATCGCGTGACTAGGTTGGCCCCTACGCGGTGCTCACAGATAGACGATAATGACGCGGTTGCCGTGTCAACCAGGACATAACCAGTGAAAAGAGCCTATCAACGATTTGCCGCCCTCGTCTTGCTCGTCGTGTCGCTTCCTGTCTTGGCCCTGCTTGCAGGCGAAGCCGAGGACGGCGGACCGCTACATGATCAGTTTTGCCTGGGCTGCCATGTCAGCATGTTTGGCGGGGACGGCAGCGCCATCTATCTTCGAGGCGAGCGCCGGGTCAACAGCATCGAGGGCCTGATGGGACAGGTCGCTTTCTGTAATGAGCAGATCAAGGTCGGCCTGAACGAGTACGAGATAGACGACATCGTCGCTTACCTCAACGAGTCTTACTACCAGTTCGAGACCGACTAGCGCTGACTGATCAGGGCCGTAGCATGACCTTCGGTGACCCGATGGAATTCGATTACGTTGTTGTAGGTGCAGGCTCGGCAGGTTGTGTCCTGGCAAATCGCCTTTCGGAAAACGGTCGATATCGGGTATTGCTGTTGGAGGCAGGGCCTCGGGACCGCTATCCGTGGCTGCACATTCCGATTGGTTACGCCAAGACGATGTTTCATCCGAAATACAACTGGCGTTATTACACCGAGCCCGATCCCGGCATGAACGGCCGGTCGATCTACTGGCCCCGCGGCAAGGTACTGGGCGGTTCCAGTGCGATCAATGGCCTCATTTATGTGCGCGGGCAGCCCGAGGACTACGAGCACTGGGCGGCGCTGGGGAATTCCGGCTGGTCGTGGCAGGAGGTATTGCCGTACTTCATCCGAGCCGAGCGAAACGAAAGAGGACAAGACCATTTTCATGGGGTAAGTGGACCCCAGGGTGTGTCGGATGTCGGCAATCCCAATACCTTGGCCCGTGCATTCATTGATGCCTGTGTCGAGGCGGGTTATCCCGCAAATTCGGATTTCAATGGCGAAAGCCAGGAGGGCGTCGGTCCCTACCAGCTGACAACTTGGCGCGGCAGACGCTGTTCCAGCGCGACCGGATATCTAAAGCCTGCCAAAGGACGCTCTAACCTCTTTATCGAGACTGATGCCCATGTCTGTCGGGTGGGCTTTGCCGGACGTCGGGCGGAGTCGGTGGTGTTTCGCCAGGGCGGTCGGGAGAAAACGGTTACCGCAAGGTGTGAGGTGGTTCTCAGTGCGGGCGCGCTTCAGTCGCCCCAGGTTCTGCAGTTGTCCGGTATTGGTGATGCTGATCTCTTAAAGCGCCATGGCATTGATATCATGCTCGATCGGCCGGCTGTGGGTCAAAACCTGCAGGATCATCTTCAGGTACGGGTGATTCACCGGTGCAACCAGCCGCTCACCGTTAACGATGATATGCGTAGTCTCTGGCGAAAGATGCGTATGGGGATGCAGTATGTCTTCCAGCGTTCAGGCCCGATGGCGGTGGGCATCAATCAGGCGGGCGCCTTCCTGAGGACCCGTTCTGATATCGACCGGCCCGATATCCAGTTTCACTTCGCCGCGCTTTCGGCTGATCTCCCGGGCGCACCGCTACACGACTTCCCCGGATTTACCGCCTCCGTTTGTCAGTTGCGCCCGACCAGTCGGGGTCATCTCTCGATCAAGAGCGCCGATCCGATGGCGCGCCCGGAGATTCACCCAGGCTATCTCTCCACTGAGTATGACTGCAGAACCGTTGTCGATGCGCTGCGAGTAGCGCGCAAGATCGCAGAGAAACCTGCTTTGTCGCAGTACATTGAAACCGAATACCTGCCGGGAGAGCAGGCGCAGTCAGACGAGGCGTTGCTGGAATTTGCCCGCGATACCGGCGTGACTATTTTTCATCCTTCGGGGACCTGCCGGATGGGATCGGATAATGCAGCGGTAGTGGATGAAGCGCTCAAGGTGCGGGGGGTGTCGGGTCTTCGGGTGGTGGACTGTTCAATCATGCCGACGCTCGTTTCCGGCAACACGCATGCACCAGCAGTGATGATTGCGGAGAAGGCCTCGGATCTTATTCTGGCTGAATCGAAAAGCTGAACAGGGCGCGCCGCTTGAGACATCAGTCGCCGGTATTTTCGGAAAAAGCGATTGCGGCGCTGACGGCACGCCGCCAGGTGGACAGCAGAGCCCGGCGCTGGCTTTCGTTCATCGATGGGTCGAACGTTTGGTCGGCGATCCATGCCTCCTGCAGGGCGCTGAGATCATCAAAGACCCCTGCCTGAAGACCTGCCAGGCGGGCAGCACCGAGTGCGGTGGTTTCCAGAAGGGCGGGCCGGGCAACGGGGGTTCGGGTGATGTCGGCAAGGTACTGGGCGAGCCAGTCATTATTTGCCATCCCTCCGTCTATCCGCAGCATCTCGATGTCTTCGCCGACATCATCGGCCATTGCCTCAAGGAGTTCGTAACTCTGATAGCACACCGCCTCCAGCACCGCCCGTGCGATGTGGGCAGGTCCCGTGTTGCGGGTCATGCCGAGCAAGGTGCCCCGGGCGTGGGGATTCCAGTGCGGCGCACCAAGGCCGGTAAAGGCAGGGACAAGATAGACCCCGTCGTTTGATTCAAGACTGGCCGCAAGCCCGGCACTCTCATCCGCGGAGTGCACCAGTCCCACGGTATCCCTCAGCCACCGGACGCTCGCCCCCGCCATGAAGATCGAGCCCTCAAGGGCAAAAGTGGTTTTGCCGCCAAGGCGATAGCCCACGGTCGAGAGCAGACGATGGCGTGACTCGTATGCGCTCTCGCCCGTGTTCAGCATCGCAAAACATCCAGTGCCGTAAGTGCTCTTGAGCATCCCTCTCGTTAGGCAGCCCTGGCCCAACAGCGCAGCCTGTTGGTCGCCGACAAGTGCCCCGACTGGGATCGATACGCCCAGGATATTTTTTTCAGTGAGGCCGAAGTCATCGGCCGTATCCATTACCTTGGGCAGGATCGCTTCAGGTACGCGAAAAAGATCGAGCAGTGCGCTATCCCAGCACTGCTCGTGAATATTAAAAAGCGCAGTGCGCGAGGCATTGGTGGCATCTGTCGCATGTACCCGGCCGTCCGTTAGACGCCACAGCAAAAAGGTGTCGATCGTGCCAAAAGCGAGTTCGCCCGATACAGCGCGTTCTCTGGCGCCCTCGACATGATCAAGTATCCACGCAATCTTGCTCGCTGAAAAATACGGATCCAGCAGCAGCCCGGTGCGTGCGGTTATATCCGTTTCATGTCCCTCGCTTCGCAGGGATGCGCAAAGATCGGCTGTACGCCGGTCCTGCCAGACAATCGCGTTATAGATCGGCTGTCCGCTGTCACGGCTCCACACGACCGTTGTCTCACGCTGGTTGGTAATGCCGATGGCGGCAGGGGACCTGTCCATTTGTGACAGAACATTTTTAGTCACACCAAGCACGGAAGACCAGATTTCTTCCGGATTGTGCTCGACCCAGCCGTCAGCCGGGTAGTGCTGGGCGAACTCCTGCTGGGCAACATGTAGCGCTTTGCCGTTGGTATCGAAGACAATCGCGCGGGAACTCGTTGTCCCCTGGTCAATCGCAAGAATCGAGGTGGTCATGGGTGCAACCGTAAATGCGTGGTGGCGGTATCCCGACCTATCCTATCGGATACAGCGCCTGACACACCACCTTGGGATGATTACCGGATATCTGATTGCTTATGACCGGTAAAATGAGCCTGCCCCTTCGATTAATCCGGTAGATTGATTTTGCGGGAGTGTTAAATCAGGAGTAAATATTGATGACCAAGACCGTTGCCAAAGTTGTTTCTACGCCTGACGCCGTGGTGCTGCCCGTGGCCCAGTCAGAAGGAGTCTTTCCAGTGCATCGGATTTATTGTGTAGGCCGTAACTACGCGGCACACGCGGTGGAGATGGGGCACGATCCGGATCGTGAGGCACCGTTTTTCTTTCAGAAAAACCCAGATAATCTTCTGGTGGATCGCGACTTCACCTATCCACCGCTGAGCGATAATGTGCAGTACGAAATCGAACTGGTCGTGGGCCTTAAAGCAGGCGGCAGCGACATTGCTGCAGAAGAGGCTCTTGACTGCGTGTTTGGGTATGCAGTGGGACTGGATATGACGCGGCGTGATCTGCAGGGTGAGATGAAGCGCCAGGGCCGCCCCTGGGAGATCGGCAAAGCATTTGAACAGTCAGCGCCGTGCTCGGCTATTTTTCCTGCAGACGTGGTGGGCCACCCGAAGGCCGGGGCAATTCGTCTCAGCATGAATGGCGCCGTGGCTCAGTCAGGAGACCTTTCCCAAATGATATGGAAAGTCTCTGAGATCATCAGTGAACTTTCCCGTTTTTTCCTTCTCTGCCCTGGCGATCTGATTTTCACCGGGACCCCCTCGGGGGTGGGCCCCGTCCAGCGTGGTGACGACCTGCTCGGCGAGATCGAAGGCGTAGGCGTTCTGAGTCTTAAGGTCGAGTAAGCAAATTTGTCATATAAACAAGAATAGGAGTCAAAGCGCGGTCAGGGTCTAATGCCCTGAAGGCTTTTTTTTGAGCCCAAGGCGCTCTAATATCCACCGCTTGCCATCGGAAAGGTTTGGCACAGTCTTCTTCTGGGAGGGAAGCACCTCTGAATATTGAATATCAACATGTTGCTTTGAAAAAGCGTTATCCGCTTCGCATCAGTCGGGGCGAAAGCGCCGGATCGGTAAATCTTTTTGTGACCGTGAGCCGAGACGGTGTATCGGGCATTGGCGAGGGTGCGCCGGGCGGCCTAACGGGGGCCGATACTGCGCAGGCCTGCGAGGACCAGATACGCGACTTTCTGAATACTCACTCTGAGGCTCTCAAAAGCCCTTTTTCTGGTTGGAAAGTGGCCCGTGAGAACGGGGTGGCGCCCTGTGCCTGGGCTGGCGTGGATGTGGCGCTTTGGGACTGGCTCGCCCGGGCCTCACAGCAGCCGCTTTATCGCATTCTCGGATTGCCGTACAAAGGTGTTGCGACGTCAGTGACGATCGGAATTCTTCCGCCGGAAGTAGTCAGGGAGAGGGTACCGGAAGTGGTGAACCGTACCGGAGCCCGTTATCTCAAGGTCAAGCTCGGCAGCCCCGGGGGCCTTGATGCCGACTGCGACATGTATGCCGCCGTGCAGGAAGCCGCTAGCGGGCTGGGTGTCTCGATGCGGGTGGATGCCAACGGCGGTTGGGATTTGGTGGGTGCACACCGGATGATGACCTGGTTGAAAGAGCGTGGCTGTGATTATGTTGAACAACCGCTGCATCACGACGCGGACGAGGACCTGCCGGCCTTGTTTGCGGATCGGGTGCTCCCTATCTTCATTGACGAGTCCTGTAATTTTGCGTCGGATGTGGCGCGCCTTGCGCACTGTGTAGACGGGGTCAACCTCAAGCTGATGAAGTGCGGTGGTATCACCGAGGCGCTTCGGATCGTTGCGGCCGCACGGGCACACGGCCTTAAGACCATGATCGGTTGTATGGGAGAGTCCTCAGTCGCGATTGGCGCAGGCGCATCGCTGGCTGCGCTCTTTGATCATATTGACCTCGACTCGCATCTCAATCTTTTGCCGGATCCGGCAAGTGGATTGGCGCTGGATGAGGGGGTAGTTTCTGTCCGGGCACAAGCGCCCGGGCACGGAGTGGAATTGACATGCTGAAGCCTGATCAAAAACTGGTCATTCATTTTTTTGAGCAGATCGACAAACTGAATGGCAAGATGGGTCACGCTGTGCTGCGGTATTCCCGCAATCCCGTAGCGTGTGCGGTCGATTTCAACCATAAGGGCTCTACCACCCGGCAACTGCTGGATTTTGGCCCCGATGTGCCGGTATTGGGATCAGTGGCCGAGGCAGCAGAAGCCGGCGGTGAGGTACTTGTGCTGGGTATGGCGCCTTCAGGCGGCCGACTGCCTCCGGAAATGATTGCCGAGGTGGATAACGCGGTAGCAGCCGGCATGAGCGTCATTAACGGGCTGCACGAGCATCTGGGCCCCCGTTACCCGGAGCTTTCTCCAGGGCAGTGGATCTGGGATATTCGTCAGGAGCCGCAGAATCTCGGCATTGCCTGGGCCCGGGCGGCCGGACTTCAGAATCGCCGTGCGCTGCTGGTGGGTACAGATATGGCCGTGGGCAAAATGACCGCCGGGCTCGAGATCTGGAAATCGGCGTTGGATGAGGGCGTTCGGGCCGACTTTCTTGCCACTGGGCAGGTCGGCATCCTGGTCAGCGGAAAAGGCATACCGCTTGATGCCATCCGGGTGGATTACGCCTGCGGCGCCGTTGAGAAAATGGTGATGGAGGCAGGCGATGCCGAGCTAGCCATCGTTGAGGGCCAAGGGTCTATCGTACACCCGGGCAGTACCTCAACCTTGCCCCTGATGCGCGGTTCCTGCCCGACACATCTGGTGTTATGTCATCGTGCCGGGATGACGCATCTTGATACGGTGGGTGAGCCGGTGGCGGTGCCGCCGCTTAATGACATCATCGCGCTCTATGAGGACATTGCTTCCGCATGCGGCACTTTTGCCCGGCCGGTTACCGCAGGTATTGCGGTTAACACGGCACACCTTGATGCCAAAGCGGCTGCCGAAGCGATTGCAGTCATCCAGGATGAAACCGGCCGACTTGCTGTTGATCCGGTGCGTGACGGGGCAACTGAACTCGTCAAGGCGTTGATGAGTTCTTAGATTTTTAGGCCGTTAAGGCAAAACTTTTTTCTTAATTATCCAGTGTTTTTTAAAATCTACTAAAAATAAAGCTTTTTAATACTGATTTAGAAAACACAAATTATCTATATGGCTCTCTATGAAGAGGTAAAATACCGGTCCCTCAACCGCATGGAGAAAACCTCATCATGCACTTTCTAGATAGTATTAGACGTTGGGTTGGAGCGTTGGCTGAGTTGGGTATTTCAATCATCGCTTTAGGTGTTGTCCTGCAGGTTCTGTTCGGCGACGGCACTGGCGCAGTACCGTTCCTGCCAGTAGACGTACTTGGAAGTGTTATTGGGTTTGTTGATGCGCTTGGTAGCCAGGGCTTGGTCGGTCTGGTCGCGCTTGGTATCTTATGGTGGGCCTATAACAAGAGATCTGCATAGAGCTCTGACTAATCTGTTCTTCAAAAGGGGGGCGTTTCGCCCCCCTTTTTTTATGGGTTCAGCGCTGATTCTGAAGGCGAGAGGGAAATCCTGCCTTCAAAAGACCTTCTACAAAACCATCGACATCCGCAGAATGCTCGTAGGGCTGTGAGTTCCGGCTGTCCTCCACTGTATAGCTTGGTACCTCAATCATGACTCGGTCGCGCTGTGATACCGCCTTGTCGATCTCGCCGAGTTGGGCGTAACTTGCTGCCAGCAGGCGTCGTTGGAAGCGGTTAGGTGAGGCGATCCGTAAAAGCGTCTCGACGGCATTGCGGTATTGCCCGCTGTTGTAGCAGCTGATCGCAAGAGCCCAAAGATACCAGGCGGGAGCAAAAGGGTTCGCGTCGAGCACGTTTTCCAATCCCACGAATGCGGCAATGGGCCTACCCTGAAAGATCAGGCCCAGCGCCCGAGCTGCAATCACGTCTGTGTCGTTGGGGTTGAGCTCGACTGCCCGGTCAAGATGAGTCATGGCTCGGTCGTGATCCCGTTGCCAGATTTGAGTGACCCCGAACGCCGCGTGCGCGCCGCTGTCACTGGGATCCAGTTCCAATGCAAGTTGTGCCGCGTGTGCCGCCTTATTCAGTGTCTCCAGAGGGCGAGATGCCCATCCCATCAAAAATTCCGCAAGATGCGACAGCGCAAGCCCCGAATGGGCAGAAGCAAACTCAGGATGTCTGTCGCCAAGATTGCGAAAAAGTATCTTGGCTTTGTCGAGGTCCTTCGCACTTCGCATCCGGTATACCAGATGACGTGCCCGAATATTGTCGTTGTAATCCAGTGAAAGGGAATGGCCTGAGCGAGCGATACCCGCGCTATGTTCGATATTACCAACTAGCGTGGCCACAATATGATTGGTTATCTCATCCTGGGTAATGGCAAGATCGCGGGCCGTTAAATCATAGCGTTCTGACCAGAGGTAACGCCCCTGCGGCATTTCAACCAGATTGATGGTCAGGCGGAGTGTGTCAAGATGCCGCTTTAAGGAAGCCTCGACCAGAAAGCGTGCCTTGAGTTGCTCACCGACGAGATGCTTATCGTGGGAATGGACGCGACGTGACAAGGCCGTGTGCGGTGCGAAGACAAGAAGCTCGCGAAATCGGGACAACGCGCTGATCAGATTCACCGTAAGCGCTTCGCCGAAGTCGCCAAGATCGGAGTCGTTTGCGGGGGCGGAAAAAGGCAGCACGAGAACTCGGGGGCGGACTTCTGCTGTCGCTTTACTGTCGGAGTGCAGAACTTCGTGTCCGGTCAAAAGCAGAAAAGCATCCACGGGCTGGGCAATGTGACGCAGCGTCTGAACTCCAATAGACTCGAACCTAAGCTCCTGGGTATCGCGGATCAGGTTTCGCACACTCTGCGATAGACAGATGCCCCCGGGCGGTGCGATCTCCTGAAGACGTGCCGCAATGTTGACGTCATTACCAAAAGCCTGGTCTCCTTGAACGACCACCGCGCCTGCGTGGATGCCGATTCGGGCGCGCAACTGTTCATTTCCCGGAAGATTCCGGTTGGTCAGTGCGAAATACTGTTGCAGACCGAGCGCTGCCTGTGCGGCAGCCAACGCTGTCGGAAAAACGGCAAGCAGGCTGTCTCCGGCCGTATTGACCATCGTTCCATCATGATCTGAAACAAGCAGCGCCGCCTGCTCGAATCCTTTTTTTACAGCATGAAAAGTGGCGTCCTCATTTTGCGATGTCAAACGTGAAAATTCGACAAGATCGCAATGCATAACCACCCACTGCTGACGCTTTGGAGACATCGTTAGAAATATTGATTTTGGCTCTACCTGACGAAAGGGATGATTTGCGTGCCATTCAGCAGCCATCACTTAAGAGTGCTAACTTTGCCCGCCTTTTTTCCTCGACAAGAATGGAGTTCATGAAAATTCGCCAACCCTGACGGAGAGAGTGTATGCGAGATCCTGGAAACGCACAGACCGTTGTTAACTGCACTTCCGTAAAAGACTACTTTCGCCAACAGGTCACTGACGCGATCACTGAATCAGATATCGACGTGTCGGAAGAGGCGCAGGCCTATCTCGTCAACCTGCTGACTTGCTATTCCAGGACAGATCACTTTTTCGAACATACGCCCCAAGGGTTTGGGCTGCGCCCCCTTGCGCTGGTCTATGGAGAGGCGCTGTCCGCAAGGTCCCGTATCGAGCAAGCAGAGGGACTGCGCCGGGTCGGCGATGTGGCGATGTTCCTTGTTGGGGTGTTCCGGTATAGTCTCAGGCGCAAGCCGGTTAACGTCGACTACTACATCGCGATCGGCGGCAACGCCTATGAGCACCTCTCCGTGGCGTGCAGCCGTGCGGGAGCCCAGACAGGGGCCGTCTTTTTGGAGCTTGGCACGAAGTTTGCTGTTCTGGCGCGTGCCATGGCCCAGGTTTTTGAGCAGGACCTCGACCGGGATGAGAACCTGCTTGCACTTTACGAGCGTTGGCAGCAGACCGGCAGCGCCAGCTGTGCGCAGCGTCTGCAACGGGCTGGTATCCATACAGGCCCGGTTGCGGCGCAGGTGCACTGAATGTGCCCACTCACCCAACTGCAGCAGTGGTTGCAGCGGTTATACGAGATTGAGGTCGAACACGATGTGATGGACTTCCTCATCACTGACCGCAAGTTGTTGATTGCGCTTCAGGGCGAGGAGCTAAGGCTGGATTGTCCGGAGAAATTGCTGCTACATGAGTCGCCGGATGAGCTGGCCATGTCGCTGTATCTCGCCCCGGAAGTGCTGCAGGCTCTCGCCGGTTGCGATAGGGCAGGTGCGAAATATAGGACGGAAGCCTTCTGTCAGGCAGTCGAAGGGGTGAGTCATTTTCTGTATCTGGCGTGGCGCGCGGGCTTTGAACGAGAGCTTACGCAGCTGGAGCTGGAACTGCAGGCGGAGATTGACAAATTCATCGGTTTGGTGGCCCTTAATCAGGACCACAGTAGCTCAAGCAGTGCGGACCTGTGCTCATGGCTGTTTGACCACGTGTCTTTCGAAAGCAACTTGGATGACGAAGACCGACACCGCTACGAAGTGGCAAACTTTTACGCCGGCCACTATTGCCGTCAGTTGAGTCACCGCTACCTGCAGTCACAGGATGGGGCTGGATTGACCCGTGAATTGCGACGTTTTTACCGTCAGGGCCAGCACGGCAAACTGGACATGATCCAGTCGGGATGAGTTAAGAGAAAGTGCTGAACCTGTCCGGCAGTCAAGTTGGATATCAAAGCCTGAATCGCAATGGCAAGGTTTGGTCCCGGCTTCAAATCTGGGACGGAGTGCCTTGTGTTTAAGGGTATGGCTTCACCGGAGGAATCTCATAGCGATAGCAAGTTGAGAAACAACTTCAATTAAACAAGCATTTACCTATAGAATATCGTGTTCTTTGAGAGGTTCGGGCTGGCGCTGAGGCGATATTGATGCGAGAGCATGTCTTGTTGATGGATACCACGCTCCGGGATGGGGAGCAGACCCAGGGGGTCTCGTTCGCGCCCGACGAGAAGGTGAGTATTGCCCGCGCACTCCTGCAGAGCCTCAATGTGGATCGCATCGAAGTGGCGTCAGCGGGTGTCTCGCACGGCGAAAAAGAGGCGGTCACCAGAATTCATGACTGGGCCGCGCAAAACGATGCGCTGGACCGTGTCGAGGTCTTGGGCTTTACCGATCATCATCGGAGCGTTGACTGGCTGGTCAGTACGGGAGGTCGGGTGCTCAACCTGTTGACCAAAGGCAGTGAGAAGCATTGCACGGAGCAGCTCAGAAAGACACTGGATGCGCACCTTAAAGACATCGAGCGCACGGTGGACTACGCGCTCGAACAGGGTCTTCTGGTCAACGTCTATCTCGAGGACTGGTCAAACGGTTATCGGGACAGCCGTGATTATGTGTACCGCATGGTTGAGGCGCTTGTGGCAATGGATCTTCGTCACATTATGCTGCCCGACACGCTAGGCGTAATGAGTCCGGCGGAAGTCTCGACTGCCGTTGGGGATATGTGCAGCCGATTTGAAGGACAGGATTTCGACTTTCATCCGCATAACGATTATGGGCTCGCCACCGCCAATGCCATGGCTGCGGTCGAATCCGGTGCAGCCGCGATTCACGCCACACTGAACTGTCTGGGTGAGCGGGCGGGCAATGTGTCGTTGGCCGAAGTGTCTGTGGTGCTTAAAGACAAACTGGGCGTCAAAGTCTCGATTGATGAGACCAAGATGCACGACCTCAGCCAGATGGTTGAAAACTTTTCCGGAAAGCGGGTGGCCGCCAATGCGCCGGTCATCGGCACTGATGTCTTTACCCAGACCAGCGGGATTCATGCCGACGGAGATCAGAAAGGCCAGTTGTACCAGACGGAGCTCAGCCCGGACCGCTTCGATCGTCGGCACAGTTATGCCCTCGGCAAGATGAGTGGCAAAGCGTCGCTGACCAAGAATCTCGAAGATCTTGGGATCGATCTGTCAGAGGAGAATCAGGCTAAGGTGCTCCAGCGGATCGTTGAAATCGCCGACACCAAGGCGACAGTCACGCAGGAGGATCTGCCTTTCATCATTGCGGACATTCTTGAGAGCGGTGATTACCAGCATGTGGAACTGCTGAATTGCTCAATCACGAGCGGCCTTGAGATCGAGTCGACCGCCAGCGTCCGGGTGCGGGTGGGTGAGGAGGTCCACAAATCCTCAGACTCGGGCAACGGCGGTTTTGATGCGTTTATCAAGGCGCTGCGCAAGGTTCTGGATCCGAGTGGTTTCGAATTTCCGGAACTCATCGACTTTGAGATCCGGATTCCCAAAGGCGGCCACACTAGCGCACTGACTGAGTGCTTCATTACCTGGGAAGATGATGGCCGCCGATTTAAAACGCGGGGCGTGCATGCTAACCAAGTGTTTTCCGGCGTCAACGCCGCTATGCGCATGCTCAATATGAAAATGCGCCAGCAGGATTCACCCGAAGGCGAATCCCGTCCGTTAGAAAAACCCGAGTAAGCTTTGCCTAACCGGCTGCGGGCATTGCGGCGAGCGCGGCCACAACCCGGTCGCCGAATTCGCTGGTGCTGATCTGCTTTTCTGCGTCGCCCCGTCTTGCAAGATCCGGCGTGGTGAAGCCGTCACTAAACACACTTTGCATGGCCTTCCACAGATTGGCCGCCTCGGCGTCCATATTGAAACTCATCTCCAGCATCATTGCTACGGAGCCAAGCATGGAGTAGGGGTTGGCGATGCCCTTGCCCGCGATATCCGGGGCTGAGCCATGGGAGGGTTCGTAGTAGGACCGCTCGGGACCGACACAGGCGGAGGGCATGAGTCCCAGCGAGCCGAGAATCCCGCCGCATTGATCACTCAGGATATCGCCGAACATGTTTTCCATGACCATGACATCAAAGCGGGTGGGATCAAGGCACAGGTACGTGGCGGCCGCGTCCACCAGGACATGGTCGACCGCGACCTCGGAGTAATCGCGATGGACTTCATCGAGGATCTCGTTCCAGAGCACGCTGGATTTCAGCACGTTGCTCTTGTGAACGTTGGTGAGTGATTTCTTGCGTTTCATGGCGAGCTTGAACGCCACTTCCAGAACCTGCTGAATCTGGTCCTCGTCGTACTCCAGCATCTCGTGGACGTAACGTCGGCCCTGATCGTTGACACCGGTTTCCTTGGATCCGAAATAAAGGCCGCCGACCAGTTCCCGAATAATCACGAGGTCAATGCCGTTACCGATGATCTCAGCACGAAGCGGCGAAAAGTGTGCCAGTTCAGGCGGCAGGGTGACGGGGCGGAAGTTCGCGTACGTCTGGTAACGCCGACGCATGGGCAGAAGACCTCCGCGTTCGGGCTGTTCATCGACGGGAATCCTTTTTGACTCCTCATGGCTGAGACCGATAGTGCCTTTGAGGATGGCATCGGCGTTGTCGCAGATCGCAATGGTTTCATCGGGAAAAGACTTTCCGGTCTCAAACCAGGCGCAGGCGCCAAACAAGGCAGGCTGCAGATCAAATGAAACGCTGTTGCGTTCCTCTACAAGCTTCAGAACTTTTTCCGCTTCGGCCATGATTTCCGGGCCGATGCCGTCGCCGGCGAGCAGGGCAATCTTGTGTGTCGTCATATCAGTAAAGAGTCTGTCTTAGTTGGGTAGCGGGGCTTCGCAGTCATCACCGATCCCGTTTTTGTCGGTGTCGGTCTGAAGCGGATTAAACAGCCCAAAACAGTTGTCCAACAGATCGAGAATGCCGTCATCGTCCAGATCGTCACAAATCAGGACATCGTCATCTTCCTCGTCCAGCGGCAAAATCTGGGGAACGGCGCTCTGTGCCGAAATCGAGGACCCTGTGGCGGTCAGCAACGTGACTGTCAGGAAGGCGCTCGCCGCAGTATAACGGGCTTTGCCGTTCACCATGGAATGGCAGCCCCGGTGTAGTCAAAAAAGCCCCCGTTTTGGTTCTCATCGATCCCGGTCATGACTTTCCTAAGGCCAGAGGCACTCTGAGATGCATCAACTGGCGCATTGGCGCCGCCCATATCGGTCCGCACCCAGCCCGGATGCAGCGCCACGACTCGGGTGCCGTCACCCGCAAGATCCTGGGCCAGACACACGGTCACCGCATTCAGGGCGGCTTTGCTGGAGCGGTAACTGTAGGCACCGCCCGACGTGTTATCAGCCATGCTGCCCATCTTGCTTGAAATCATGGCAACCAGGGCGTCGTCTGCCGCGGCAAGATTGCCGCGCAAGGCCCGCGTCACCATAAACGGTGCAATGGCGTTGACGTGAAATTCCTGGAGCCAGGTTTCTGTCGCGAGACTTTCCACATCGTCTGATCTTGATTGGTACAGGCCGGCGTTGTTGATGAGCAGGTTAACGGGCTGCCCTGCCAGGGACGTGACGGCCGCTTGGATCTCAGTGCTGTTGGTGACGTCCAGAGTAAGCAACTGCAGTTCATCGCCGTGTACCGCTTTAAGTGATTGCAGGGCATCCGACTCAGGATGCCGTGCGGTAGCGAAGACTTTGCTGCCGGCTTCCAGAAACTGACGCACCAGCTCCAGTCCGATACCTCGAGTGGTGCCAGTAATAAAAACGCTGTGACTCATAGTCGATAACCCCAAAGAAGTGGCGATGGCTTGTATGCGGTCAGGATGCAAAACCCGAGGCCATCATCCGCCGGGCTCTAACCGCTTCATCTGAATTATCCAATGCTGCGTCGGCTTCGCAAAGCACCTGTCCGGCGCCGACGTCCCGCACAAGTGTCACACCTCCCGACAAACCGAGAGGCAGCGCCCCCTTGGCCGTGGACAGGGATGCCGGCATTTGTTTGCCATAGACACAATGACCGCCCTCGCCATCGAGAATCTCGCCAGCTTTGAGATTCCGTTTGGCGACCGCGACCACATCCGATGCAAAACAGTACGGCTGGCCGGTGGGTTCGCCGCGCAGCGCCACCGATGCAATGGAGAGGCCGAGCTCCAGCCCGATCATATGCGTCGGGCGGTACAACGCACCGTAAAGGCCGCTCTCATCGGGCAGCATGTGATACTCGCGAAAGCATTGCCGAGCGTAATCGGTACCTGGTTTCACGACGACGAATGTCCCCATCGCGAGGTGATGATCAACGGGCTCGCCGCTGCGTTTCAGGGAGGAGACCACTTCGGTCGTCCCGGGACGGGTCAGCGTCCCGCCGTCTTCCTCAGGTTTGCAGACATCTGCCAGCGAAAAGCGCGATGCGGGCGGGAACGCCAGGCCTGCCGTCTGGGGCATGAGCCCGGTGGCATTGCATACTGCGGTCATCTCTATTGCCGACTTGCTGCCGTCCAGAAAGGAATTGAACATTTGCAGGTTGATGCTGTTCGGGTCGTCGATATCGAGATACTGGCGCAACACATTCCACACGGTATCCGGCGTCAGAGAGTGGTACTCGGGCAGATAGCGGGTTCCCTTGCCCGCCGCGGTAACCTCAAAGCCACAGCTTCGGGCCCAATCGACGTGCTCGCAGATCAGTGCCGGCTGATCACCCCAGGCGAGACTGTAAATCACACCGGCGTCTTTGGCTTGCTGCGCGAGCAGCGGGCCTGCCAGCACATCGGCTTCCACATTCACCATGACAACGTGATGACCCGCCCTGATGGCGGCTTGGCAGTGACGAATGCCAGCATGGGGGATGCCGGTGGCCTCTACAACGACATCGATACGTTCGTCGCCGATGAGGCTGACGGCATCCTCAGTGAGGCAGATTCCCCCGCTTTCGATTGCCGCATCAAGGGAAGTGGCCTCACTTTGTGATTCCGGCCATCCGGCACTCCGGAGGTTTGTGCGCGCTCGGCCAGGATCCAGGTCTGCAATCCCGATAATGTGAATACCGGGCGTCGTCCGAGCCTGCGTGAGATACATCGTGGCAAATTTCCCGCAGCCGATGACGGCAACACGCACGGGTTGGTGCTCAGCTTCTCGCTGTTCCAGCAGGCGCGCGAAGTTCATGAGGCTATCCTGCGGGATATCACGGCAGCTTAGGCTTGCGCTGCGCGATGATCGCGGATGCGCTCCCAGGCCCTGCGGATCTCCTGGGTTTTTTCATTTGCCAATTTCACCATTTCTTCGGGCATCCCTTTGGCCACCAGTTTATCCGGATGATGCTGGTTGGTCAGGCGGCGGTATGCCTTTTTTACCTCAGCGTCGCTAGCGCTCTCCGGCACACCTAGCACCGTGTAGGCTTCGGCCACCGGCTGGACAGGCTGGCCCGGTGACTGCCCGCCCGCGGCACTGGTCACGAAGTTGATCAGCTGCTCAATCTGGGGCGCATCAAAGCCGAGCGCATTGCCAACGTGGCGCAGAACCTGGCTCTCCGCCGGATCCATCCGCCCGTCTGCCATGGCTGCCTGAATCTGAATCTCGAGGAACATCCGCAACAGGGTGGTTCGCCGGTGACACTCGCTGCGAAACTGCTGCAGCACCTCGTCCAGGGGAAAGTCTGTTTCCTTGCCTTTTTGAAAAAGGTCAATGGCCGCTTGCTTCTGGGCATCATTGAGCCGCATCTGATGCATCAGACTGCGAGCGGCCTGGATTTCATGCTCAGAGACCCGGCCGTCCGCCTTGGCGATGTGGCCCATCACCGAGAAGGTCGCGGTGAAAAACGCCGCCTGGGTGCGCTCGTTGTCGCCGATGCCCATCCGGTTGGCGCCGGCCATTCCGCTATCGAACTGATGGCCGATGGTTCCGCCAAGCAGGGCGCCGAGAGGTCCTCCCATCATGAAGCCCAACGCGCCGCCGAGCAGTTTTCCCCACCAAGCCATCTCTTTATTGCCTCTTTGTCTGTATCGGCAGATTGTAACGGAGGGCTTCCGCAGCGAACTGTCCGGCAGGTCTTACCCGGCTTTGCGCCTAGCGCAAGGTAACGAGTTCTTCGGCGGCTGTCGGGTGGATCGCCACGGTGTTGTCAAAATCCGCCTTGGTCGCTCCCATTTTTACCGCAACAGCAAAGCCCTGGATCATCTCATCGGCGGCCCGTCCGACCACATGGCATCCGACGATTTTCTCCTCCGATCCGGTCACGACCAGTTTCACCGTCGTCGGAACACGCTGGGGCGTCACGGCATAGTACATATCGGTAAAACGATTCTGGTAGATCCTGACCCCGTCCTCCCCAAAGCGTGATTTGGCTTCGTCTTCAGTGAGGCCAACGGTGCCGATCGGCGGGTGGGAGAACACCACGGTGGGAATATTCTCGTAGTCGAGCTTTGCCTGGCCCTGGCCTCCAAAGAGCCGGTCTGATAAACGGCGGGCGGCCGCGATTGCAACGGGTGTGAGCGCCTCGCGGCCAGTGACATCGCCCACAGCGTAAAGGCCTGAGTGTGCCGTGTTCTGCCATTCGTCGGTGGGGATAAAACCGGCTGGATCCGTCTCAAGACCGGTATGCTCAAGCCCCATGCCGTCGGTCACGGGATCTCGCCCGATGGCAAACAGCACGCAGTCAAAACCGCTGATGACTTCTCCATCCTGCCGGCGCACCGCCAAACGGCCGTTGTCCTCACGTTCTATGCTTTCCATCTGGATGCAGGTCAGGATGTTGACACCGGCAGACTGCATTTCATCCATGACAGCTTCCCGGAGTGTGGTGTCAAATCCCCGCAACAGCATGTCTTTGCGCAGGAGCATCGTGACGTCGGAGCCCAGCGAATGAAGAACACCGGAGAGTTCCGTTGCAATGTAGCCAGCGCCGATCACGAGCGGGCGTTTGGGCTGCTCGGTCAGCTCAAAAAAGCCGTCGCTGGTGATGCCCAGGTCAGCGCCCGGCAGATCCGGAATCATGGGCCTGCCGCCGGTTGCGATAAGAATATGGTCTGCGCTCAAGAGGGTCTCCCCCACCCGGACTTGGTGAGAGGACTCAAACCTCGCCCAGCCTCGAAAGATGTCAACTCCGGAGCCATCGAGGTTGCGAAGATAGATGCCGTTCAGCCTTTCGACGTAGGCATCACGCGTCGCCTTGAAAGAAGCCCAGTTAAATTCTGCTTCGGGCAACTTGAAGCCGTAGTCTTGGGAGATGGCGAGAGCGTCTGCGAAATGAGCGGCGTTCCACATGATTTTTTTGGGAACACAGCCTACATTAACGC
>TARA_B100000686_G_scaffold637_2_pt1 | contig 23111 bp, 22 predicted proteins | sample TARA_B100000686 | Tara Oceans TARA_B100000686 (sample SAMEA2622733) | marine metagenome | biome: marine biome (ENVO:00000447); feature: marine epipelagic mixed layer (ENVO:xxxxxxxxx); material: "saline water (ENVO:00002010), including plankton (ENVO:xxxxxxxx)" | depth 150 m | reverse complement strand
GAAGTTGTTGGGATAGCTATTACAGGTGCAACAGCTTGGATTTTTTCCACACCACCTTCATTAAAAGAATAATTTGCTAGATCCTCTTTGTGAGTAGCTTTAATAGCTACTGCTTTTGCTAAGTCTATACTTGACCCTCCTCCAAATCCTATAATTCCATCGTTTTTTTCTACCTTGTATTGGTTTACAGCATTTTCTACAGCTGTCTCCGTCGGGTTTGTTGGTGTATCTTCGAAGATAGAGAAAGTAAATTCATTTGAAAGAAGATTTCTTAATTTATCTATCATACCTAGAGCTACAATTCCTTTATCACTACAAATAAGGGGGTTTGATATATCGAGAGATCTTAAAACTGTAGATATTTGGTCTATAGCTCCGTGTTCGAATAGAGGCTTATTTATATAATTTAATTGAGTCAATATAACTTCCTACAGAATCCTTTTTAGAGATCTGTTCTTATATTAAATGTAAAAAAATCTAAAGCTAGAAAAATATTTTTTGATTGCTTACTTCCATAAGCTGACAAAATTATTATACTTTCTAAAACATAATGGAATTAAGCGACCCTGTATTAATAAGACAAAAGATTATGGATTTTCTTTCTAGAAGAGATCATTCTAGGAAAGAAATAATCAATAAACTTTATCGTCGAGTTAGTTCTATGGAACTTTTAGAAGAAGAACTAGAAAAACTTACGACAGAGGGTCTGTTAAATGATAAGAGATTTGCAGAACAGTATGTTTATAGTAGAGAGAATAAGGGGGTAGGACCTAAAAGGATCAGAAATGAATTAAGAGAAAGAGGGGTGCAGAACACAATAATAGAGCAATTGCTTGCAGAAAAAGATTGGTCTGAGATAGCTAGAAAAGTACTTTTAAAAAAAACAAAAACAGGATTACCTGAAGACAGGAAGCAAATGCTAAAATTGAAAAAGTTTTTGTATTATAGGGGTTTCGAGCATTCTGATATTGAGAGAGCTATTAAACTATTAGGCCTATCATCAAACCTTTAATAGACTAGCTGAGGCTTAATCCATATTATTACAGATAAGCAATCATTAATGACATATCAAGTACTAGCAAGGAAATGGAGACCAAAGTCTTTTGAAGATGTAGTAGGGCAGGAACACGTAGTAAAAGCATTACAGAACTCTCTTGTCCAAAATAAGATTCATCAAGCTTATTTATTAACTGGTACAAGAGGAGTAGGAAAAACTACTATAGCCAGAATACTAACCAAGTGTTTAAATTGTGAAGAAGGCTTATCTGCAAATCCGTGCCTATCTTGCAGTTCTTGTAAATCAATTTCAGAAGGGAGCTTCATGGATTTCCATGAAGTTGATGCTGCTTCAAGAAGAGGGGTAGAGGAGACACAACAACTTTTAGAGACAGTTATGCATGTGCCAGGTTCGTCTAGATATAAAGTCTATTTAATAGATGAAGTACATATGCTTTCAAAGCATAGCTTTAATGCCTTATTAAAAACTCTAGAAGAACCCCCTCCCCATATAGTTTTTATTCTTGCCACTACCGAACCAGAAAAAGTTCTTCCAACAGTGATATCAAGATGTTTACAGTTTAATTTAAAGAACTTAACACCTAGTCAACTTACAGAAAGATTAGATCACATCTTAAAAGAAGAAAAAGTTGAATTTGAATCACAAAGTATAGAATTTATAGCAAGAGCAGGAAGGGGGAGTCTTAGAGATTGCTTAACATTAGCAGATCAAGCTATAGCTTTCTCAAACGGTCAGTTAACAGCAGATAAGGTGTCAGAGATGTTAGGAACTCTACCCTTCGATCATGTGTTTTCTTTGCTGAATAATATTATAGAGAAGGATTCAAAAAACTTACTAAGTAAGCTAAGAGAAATCTCTGAGCTGAGTGTAGATTACCCTAGGTTAATGGATTTAATTCTAGAAGCTTTGCAATATATAGCTGTTGCACACATATCTCCGGAAGCTCTTTCTGAGTCTAATATTGATAAAGAAGGGATATTGAAATTAGCAAAGACCATTAATGCAGAAGACACTCAAGTTCTTTATCAAGTGGGGCTGCTAGCTAAAAGAGATATAGACTTAGCTCCTGACCAAATTGGTGGCTTTGAAATGGCATTACTTCGCATGTTGGCCTTTATGCCAGAATCTCTAGTTGAAGAGAGTAAAAAAAAAATAACTGAGAAGGAAGTACAACCAACACCAAAAGATTTAGATAAGGATTCTGGATTAACGAATGATAAGCTTTCAAAAAATTATGGAGATTTAATAAATAAAGAAAATTGGAATAGTGTTTTTAAATCTCTTGAGTTAGATCTTGGAACTAAACAGCTGATTTCCCATTGTTCTTTATTAAGAGTAGAGGACTCAACGATTTATTTCTCTATACCTGAAGATAAATTAGAGATCCTTAATGGAACTCATAGAGAGAAGTTTCAAAATTCCTTAAATAATTATCTTTCCATCGAAGCCAATATCTTTTTTGAGAAAGACAATGATTCAGAGCTCTCTCCTAATAACATTAAAAAGAAAAAGAAAAGTAAGAAGATAGCTAAGGCAGTTAAGTCATTAGAAAAAGATAAAAATCTACAATTGATTCTTGATGATTTAGAAGGCGAAGTAATAACTGGGTCGGTAAAACCTAAATCAAAAGGTAATATTTAATGAAAATAAGCCCTTTAGTAGACCATCTTATTGAGTCATTCCAATGTCTGCCGGGAGTTGGTCCAAAGTCCGCACAACGAATGGTATTCTATCTTTTAGAAAGGGATAGGGAAGCAGGAGAGATATTATCTGACTCACTAAAAAATGCTTTAAACCAAGTTAGTAAGTGCAATAGGTGTAGAGTCTTTACTGAATCAGATCTTTGCAATATATGCGAAAGTTCAAAGAGAGACTCTTATACACTATGTGTCGTAGAATCAGTAGCTGATGTGTTTGCTATAGAACATAGTAATCACTTTAGTGGCAGGTATTTTGTTTTACATGGACATTTATCTCCTATAGATAATATAGGACCAGAACAATTAGCACTAAAGAAACTTTTTGAATTAGTTAGATCAGAGCAAACAACTGAACTTATTCTAGCAACCAATTCAACTTTAGAAGGAGAAGCAACCTCTAATTACATTTTTGAGTCCCTTAAAGATATTGATACCTTAAAGATTACTAAGCTTGCTCTTGGGGTACCTTTAGGAGGAGAGCTTGAGTATGTAGATGGAGGAACTTTGATGCATGCTTTAAGTGGTAGGGTGAATTTAAAAAGATGAAATTTTAGGAACTGATTAATCTTCTAAATTGAATAAGTCATAAAGGGCTTTAGTAGAAACCTGAACCCCAGTTTTAATGGTTGTAACTGGATCTGGCAGGAACTGATTGGAGTGAAGAGAAGGAAGGGTATTATTTTTCTCCTTAGCCAATTTATAATCTTTTTGGTTCACTGCTCCTAACCAGAATAAAGCCGTAGGGACAGGGGGATCTGTTCTTCCAAACATACCAAAATCCTCTCCTGCCATCACAGGTAAAACTCTTATAACGTTTTCTTCTCCTAGTGAACTCTCAAAGCTAGCCCTAAGTTTATTTGTTAAATTTGGGTCATTGAATACGGCTGGAGTGTATTCATCCTTAATAACTATTTCAGGATAGAGAGATTGAGGAAGGCCTGAAGATTGAGCAAGATTCTCAGCTATTCTTGTTATGCTATCTATGGTTTTTTGCCTTACCTCGTCAGTATAAGAACGAAGTGTTAATTGTAATTTAACTTCATTCGGAATTATGTTGTGCTTTGTACCTGCATGAAATGATCCCACTGTTATTACTGCAGGTTCAAGAGGTGATATTTCTCGACTTACTATGGTTTGTAAAGCCATCACAAGTTGTGAAGCAAGGACGATAGGGTCTTTTGTTTTGTGTGGATAAGCGCCATGTCCCCCTATTCCTTTAATTAATATATCTACTGAATCAACATTTGCCATTGCATATCCAGGTATATAGCCAACCTTTCCTGCTTCAAGATCAGCACTAACATGAAGGGCAATGTTGTAATCAGGTCTAGGAAATTTAGAATAAAGACCATTTTTTAGCATAGCTCTCGCACCTCCACTAACTTCTTCAGCTGGTTGAAGGATGAGAATGAGAGTTCCTTTCCACTTATTCTTGTTTTTTATCAGATTTTGAGCTGTTCCAATAAGGGCGGTCATATGTATATCGTGCCCGCAGGCATGCATTGTATAAACTTCCTGGCCTTCCGAGTTAAAGGATTTCTTTCTACTTGCGTAACTTACTCCAGTTCTTTCTTCTATAGGCAATCCATCCATATCAGCCCTTAACATGACAGTTTTCCCTTTTCCGTTTTCTAAAATAGCTACCACCCCGTAGCCACCAAATTCTTGGGTTACTTTATAACCAAGATTTTTTAGGATTAAAGCTAGCTTTTGAGAAGTTTGTTTTTCTTGAAATGAAAGCTCAGGGTGGGAATGTAAACTCTTATATAGGTCAAGCAGATTTATTTCCTTTTCCGCTACTATATCCTCTAAAAGAAAAAAAATAGAGAAGAAAGATAACAAGAAAAATTTTCTTAAGAATTTTATTTTCATATTTAAAAAAATTATGTTTTTTTAAAACCCTGCTAAAAGTATCATATCAATAAACAACAACTTAAAAAAAATTTATGACTATAAAATCAGATAAATGGATAAGAGAAATGGCAACAAATTATTCTATGATTAAGCCTTTTGAACCTAATCAGATAAGGCTAGATAAATCAAATGAGAAGATTATCTCTTATGGAACTTCTTCTTATGGGTATGATGTTAGATGCTCAAATGAATTTAAGGTTTTCACTAACATAAATTCGGCAATAGTAGATCCTAAAGAGTTCGATCCCAATAGCTTTGTAGATGTAAGTGGTGATTGTTGTGTTATTCCCCCCAATGCTTTTGCTTTAGCGAGCACTATTGAATATTTCAAAATACCTAGAAATATTCTTACTGTATGTCTGGGCAAGTCAACTTATGCAAGATGTGGGATTATAGTTAATGTAACACCTCTGGAACCTGAATGGGAAGGTCACGTAACCTTGGAGTTTTCTAATACCACCAGTTTGCCTGCAAAAATCTATGCAAATGAAGGGGTGGCGCAAATGGTTTTTTTTGAATCAGATGAAATCTGTGAAGTAAGTTATAAAGACAGAGGGGGAAAATACCAAGGACAAAAAGGAGTCACTCTTCCTAAAACTTAAAGATAGGAATTTTCTTTCTTCATTTTTATCTTAACTCTCCTTTTCCCATCATCATTCAAGATTTGAATTATTGCAAAATCTAAATCTGGAGCTAACCAGAAAATCTGCTCCCTGTCTTGGTCTTCTAGTCTTTCTCTGCTAACTTTTACTGTCATATAATCTCCTAAAGGAGTTGAAATATCTTCTAAACCATTGATATTAAACACTCTTTTTTTAATTTTCCCTTTATAATAAACTCGATATTCTAATTTATCAGGTAAAGAAGAAATATCGTATTTTCTTAGATCTAATCTAAGCTTGATTTGAGCAGTTGCTGGTCCCAGAACATCATCGGTTAAAGGTAAGGTACCCTCTTGTTTTTTTTCTTTAAACTTTAATGTTTTCTCTTTCCAGTTAAATTCTACATCAGCTTCTCCTTTTCTAGACCAGTTCATGGGTATTATCTTATTTTTTAATAATTTAAATTTAGCTGTCTCTTTTCTAAAGGTAAAACCAAACTTATGTATTTCTGATTTCAATCTCCAAGTTTCTTGATCTTCTTTCTTCATTGAGACACTCATCGATGCTCTTATATCACCCTCTACTGTTAAAACAGCTTCAGTTTGTTCAATACTTTGAAAGTCTTTTGAGTGTAGACTAGATATCAGAATTAACTGTATAGAAATAAAAAAGAGTATTTTTTTCATTTTTATATTTTGATTGGTTTATTATCTAGATAGGCAATACCTTCAACTAACTTTAACCTCTTTTTACTAAACCAGTCTATAACTTTTGGATAAAGTGAATGTTCTAGATCGTGAATCTGATTTTGTAACTTTTCAGCTGATTTAGTTTTAACTAATAATTGTGATTGAGCACATATAGGTCCTCCATCAAGTGTTGTATCTACAAAATGTATAGTAACTCCATGGTATTTATCTCCCGAGTCCAACACTCTTTGATGAGTATTGAGACCTGGATATTTAGGTAGGAGGGAAGGGTGGATGTTTAGGAGCCTACCATGAAACTGGTTTACAAAAACTTGACTCAATATCCTCATAAAACCAGATAATACAACTAATTTTGGTTTATATTTATAAAGTCTTTTTATCATCGCTTCATCAAACTCTTCTCTGGAAGTAAACTCCTTATGATTAATTACTTCAACAGGTATGTCTGCTTTTTTTGCTCTTTTTAATCCATATGCATCAGGGTTATTACTTAGTACACAACAAATTGAACCATCGATTATCTTGCTATCAATGGCATCTATCATTGCTTGGAGGTTTGAACCACTACCCGAAATAAGAACGGCAAAATTAAATTTACTCATAACCATTAGACAAAGGTTATAGGGGGATTGTTCCTTCTTTTCTTCTTTAATTTTCCAATGACTTTAGCTTGTTGATTTTCTTTTTTTAAGGTTTTCAAGACAACTTTTATATCTTCTGGCTTTACAGAAATAATCATTCCTATGCCGCAGTTAAAAGTTGATAGCATTTCTTGATTGCTTAAATTTGCTTCAGATTGGATCCATGCAAAAAGGTCACTATTAGGCCAATCATTTCGGTTTAAGTTGATCTCAGCCATTAAGTTATCTTTAAGAATCCTTGGGATGTTCTCAATAAACCCCCCACCTGTTATATTCACTATGGATGTTAATTTAATTTTTTTTAACAATTTAAAAATAATGCTTGAATAAATTGTTGTTGGAGTAAGTAACCTCTTACCCAAACCCACTCCATTAATTTTTTTACTTAGAGAGATATTCTTATCTTTTATAATTTTTCTTATCAAAGAAAAACCATTTGAATGGACACCTGACGAAGGAAGCCCTATAAGAATGTCGTTTTCATTTGCTTCTTTAGCTTTAATTAGATTTTTTTCTTCGACTATACCTAGAGCGAAACCTGCTAGATCAAAACTTCCTTTTGGAAAGCTATCTGGGTGTTCAGCTGTTTCTCCTCCTACTAATGAACAATTAGCTAATTTACATCCATCTGCGATTCCTTTTACTACTTCTACTGCTACTTTTACGTTAAGATTATCAGTCACAAAATAATCTAAAAATAAAAGGGGCTCTGCTCCGCAAGTAATTAGATCATTTACACACATAGCCACTAAATCAATTCCTATGCCGTCATAAGACCGAAGCTGTTTCGCAATTTCTATTTTCGTGCCCACCCCATCTGTGCTAGTTACCAGGAGGGGTTTTTTAAAATTCTTTGGAATTTTACTAATTGCAGAAAATGCACCTAATTCAGAAACAATTTCTGGACGCTTTGTTTTAAGAACTTCTTTCTTAATTTTTTTTACAAACTCATAACCAGCCTCTACATCTACACCAGATTCTTTATAGGTTATGGATTTTTTTTTCTTTAAAGATTTATTAGACATTGATTTAAATTTTATTTAGCTTATTTTATCAATCATCTATGATGAGATCTGCAGAATATTAGTACAATGAAAAAAACTTGTTTCTTAATTATTAGCTGTTTTTATTTAATTTTTCCTATTTCAGCTCAAGAAGCTTACGTCTTTAAAGAAGTTTATGAGATAAAAACTGATATTAAGGGGTCAGATAGAGATTCGATATCGACTGGAATGAAAGAAGCTTTTAAGCATTTGATTGTTAGTGTTTCAGGTAATTCAGAAATTCTTAAGAATGAAAGAGTAAGCAGAACACTTAGCAAGCCAGAGGTATTCATAAACGAGTATAAACTTAATACTTTGGATAATGAGTCCGTAGAAGCAATATTTTCCTTTAATGGAAAGGTTGTAAGGAAGTTTTTTTATGACAACGGTCTTCCTCTTTGGGTTGGATCTACTTTAAAGATCCTAGGATATTTTCCCTGTAGGTTTAATATTTCTTCTCCAGAACCACTTCTACATAAAGAAAGATGTCTTAAATTAATTACCAATGCAAAGAATATCTCTGAATTAAGGGTGCTAAATTTAGTGGAACCTAGTATGGACCTTTATGATTTAGAAATAGTAGAAATACTAGAAAAAAGATCTGATGTTGCAGTTTTAAATAAAATGGCAAGACGTTATGGATTAGAACATTGGCTTTCTTGTTCTATCTATGATTCTTTAGGATTTTTGTTAGAAGATCCTAATTGTATATCTTCAGAATTTCCTTCTACCTTTTTGCAGTTAAACGCAAGTATTACTTCTTTAGTAGATACTTTAACTAAAGAATATCAGCTAGTTATTGACCCAACTATCAAGAGCAGATCTACGGTTACTATTACGGGAGTAGAAGATCATGCTTCTCTAGGTTTAGTAAAAGACATTATTGACTCTCAAGCCATTGTAGTTAATTCAAAAATTAAATCTCTAGAAGGCTCTAAAGTAATTTTTTCTATAGATCTGATTGGTAAACCATCAGATTTAATAAAGTTAATGGAAGTTAATACTTTCTTTTCTTTAAATTCTGAAGATCAAAGATTAACTGAAGCAATTTCTTATTCTTTTGTGGGAGAGTTCTAATGTTTACCGCTCTTCCAAATATTATTACTATTTTTAGACTTCTTTTAACTATCCCTATAAGCATTAGTATTTATCAAGGACAAAGCTCTATTGCGCTGTTACTTTTTATATTAGCCGGTTTATCTGATTGGCTAGATGGTTTTCTGGCAAGAAAGTTTAGTTGGTCAAGCAAGTTTGGTCAGTTTGCAGATCCTGTAGCAGATAAATTTCTTATATTAACCACTTTATTGGCTTTAGCTCTTTCAAACAAACTACCAGTATGGGTTGTCTCAATAATGTTAGCCAGAGATTCGATTATAATAATTGGAGTTATCCTTTACTTTTCATTATTCGAGAATTACAACTTAGTTCCAAATAGATGGGGAAAGCACTATACGGGTTGGACTATCGCTCTTTTTATTATTATTTTGCTACGAGGAGTCTTTGAGACGATACCATTATTATTGGAGAGTATAGCTTTATTTGGTACTTTATTCTTTCTGTTGATAAGTGTTGTTTCCTATTTAAGAGATCCAGGAAAAAGAATATTTAGTCAGATAATTTAAGAAAATGACCACCCCAAAACAACTACATCTAGATATCCAGTTAGATGAATCTATTAAACTATCAAAATTCATTAACTGTGAAACAACAAAATTTTTGATAAAGAATCTGGAAAATTTTTTACTTGATAATTCTTTAACAAACTTTATCTTTATTTGGGGAAATAAGGGTGTGGGTAAGTCTTATTTGCTTAGGGCTGTAAACCAAGAGTTTTTTGAGAAAAAAAAGACAACTGCCTTCCTTTCATTTTCAAATTTAAGCCTTTACTCACCTTCTGTTTTTGAGGGATTAGAAACTTTAGATACCATATTTATAGACGACATTCATTTGTTCCCAAAATCAAAAGAGTGGGAAGAGGCTTTTTTTAACTTCATAAATTGTTGCATCAATGAGCAAACTAAGTTACTAATTAGCTCAGAAAAAATTGTTAAGAGGATGTCTTTACAATTGCCGGATTTAGAGTCTAGATTGTTAGCATTTACAGCTATAGAAGTACCTGAAATACAAGAGAGACACAAGATAACCGCGTTATTGCAAGCAGCAGATAGAAAAGGCATTAGATTAGGAAAAAAGGAACTAGCATATATACTAAATCACACTTCCAGGAGTTTATCAGACTTACTAAAGCTTCTTTCTGATTTAGACAGGTTCTCTTTAGAGAAACAAAGAAAACTTAGTGTTCCTTTAATTAAGGAAATGATCTCTACAAAGGATAACAGTTGAGGCATACGGCGTATATCCCTCTCGGATCATTAAATTTATCTAATTCGTAAACTAAATTTAGCTGTTTTCTCAAGGGATGTTTTGATTCGATAAAGTTTGGAATAGCAGCCATAGCATAAGAGAATAATTCTTTAAAGATTCTTTGTTTCCAATCAAGCTCTTCGGAAGGAAAAAAGGTCTTATAGGAATCAACTTTTGCAAGTTCTGCTGCTCTTTCTATGGCTTCATCTAAATTTCCTAACTTATCAACTAAACCTAATTCCAAAGCTGTTGATCCTGCCCATACTCTTCCTTGAGCTATTTTATCTACTTCTTCTAATTCCATTCCTCTTTCTTTTGCAACTAAGCTAATAAACCTTTGGTATCCAAATTCAATAGTAGATTGCAATATATCTGATATTACGGGATTAATAGCTCTAGTAGGATCCATGCCCCCTCCAAGCTTGGTTGTTGAGATCCCATCTGAATAAACTCCTATCTTTTCTAAGCTTTTTTCAAAAGTAGGGAAGAATCCAAAAATTCCTATTGAACCAGTAATAGTGTTGTGAGAAGCCCATATCTCATTTGCACTTGCTGAAATCCAGTATCCTCCAGAAGCTGCTACGTTTGACATTGAAGCTATTACTGGAATACCTTTAGTTTTGGCAGCTAAGATTTCTTCTCTGATAACTTCTGAAGCAAAAGCACTTCCTCCTCCCGAATCTACTCTTAGAACTATAGCCTTAACATTCTCATCTTTGTAAGCAGTTCTAAGTAACTTAGCCGTCGAATCTCCACCTATCGCCCCCGGGGGTTGTACTCCATCAAGAATAGCACCCTTAGCAACTATAACAGCAATTTTATTATCAGATTTTTCTACTTCTTTTTCACTAGCTATAACTTGGAAATATTCTCCACCTGAAATTTGATTAAAATCTAACTCATCTTCTGATTTACCAATTTTCTTTTGAAGGTATTCTCTTGTTTGAGTCCTGTTTAAAACTTTATCTACTAGATTGGCTTTTAATAAAGCTGCGGCTGCATTACCCTTTTCTTTTTTTATAAGAATGTTCGAATTATCAGCAATATATTGCAAGTTGTCTGGCTGCATGTCTCTATTCTCTGCTACTACTTCTTTGTAGGAATCCCAAATAACTTCTAGATAAGCTTTTGCTGCTTCCTTGGCTTCCTCAGACATGTCATTTCTGATATAAGGTTCCATAGCTGATTTATATTTTCCAACCCTAAAAAGATTAACTGAGACTTTAAGTTTTTCTAAAAGAGATTTGAAATAAGTTCTGTATCTAGAAAGTCCTTCTAAGAAGATGAATCCATCTGGGTTTATAATTATTTCATTAGAGAAAGATGCAAGGTAATAACCGCTTTGGTCATAATTATCTCCTGTGCTAATGATTATCTTTCCCGCTTCCCTTAATTCCTTCAGAGCCTGCCCTACATCAAAGAGCACAGTCTGGCCAGTTCCATAGATGTTATCCAAATTAAGTACTATGAATTTAATTCTGTCATCAGTTTTTGCTTTCTTTAACACTTCAAGTAAGTTATTTACCAATAGCTGTTTTTGGGGCTGACCTTGAAGAAGGAAAGTTAATGGGTCATTACCACCTTCAATTTGTTCTACGATTGGACCTTGAGGATTAATAACGAGCGCTTTACCCTCTGGGTCCTTTAAATCACTCCCAAAAAAACTTCCTACTATTGCAACTGATATAACTAATAAAATAACTAAAAATAAGAAGTTAGAAAGGGAACTTCTAATTTTTCCTACAACTTTCCAAAACCTTTCTAATCTAGTTTCTTCTGACATTTTTTTCCTTTTTTAAATTAAATTAAGAACATTTTCTGGGGGACGACCTATTATAGCTTTTTGGTCTTTCACAACAATGGGTCTTTCGATCAGTTTAGGGAATCTTAACATGATGTTTATTAAGTCAAGATCCGGAATAGATTTATCAGAAAGATCATTTATTTTATAGTCTTTTTCAGTTTTTCTTAAAATTTCTCTTGGAGTCATATCAAGTTTCTTTAAAAGAGTTGCCAACTCTTTTTGGTTTGGAGGGTTCTCTAAGTAGAGAACTATTTTAGGCTCTATTTTATTTTTTCTTAATATTTCCAAGGTTAGTCTTGATTTACTACATCTTGGGTTGTGGTAAATGGTAAAATCACTCATATGCAGTTAGAACCCAATCAACAATCTGGTTTCTTCTTAAAGTCTAAATTAATATTGCTGATCATAGGTCTTTCTTTAAGCCTTGTCACTTGTTCGAAACCAGACTTCTATCTTTTAGATGGCACTCAGGGAAGTGTTGCCGATTTAGAGGGGAAGTGGATAGTAATAAACTATTGGGCAGATTGGTGCCCTCCATGTATTAAAGAATTACCTGAATTATCAAAGTTTTATGAAGATAATAAAAATGAAGTGGTAGTTTGGGCTTTTAACTTTGATCAGTTAGAAGGGGAAGAGTTAGAAGAGCAGATAGCAAGATTTAAAGTTAATGTACCAGTATTAATGACAAATCCGGGTCAAATCTTTGGTTGGGATTCTCCAGAAGGTTTGCCAGCTACTTATATACTAGACCCAAAAGGAGTTTTAAGAGAGTCTTTAGTAGGTCCTCAAACCCAAGAGAGTCTAGAAGGGCTTATAGCAAAGCTCCAATCGAATTAGGTATCGGAATTTAAGAATAGAGTAGGGTCTATATTTGTGCCTAATAAGATTGTTTGCCAGTGAAGATGAGGTCCTGTAACCCTTCCGGTTTTTCCTACAGACCCAATTATTTGATTTTGTAGCACTTTTTGACCTTTAGTAACTTTAATTTTTTCTAGGTGCGAGTAGGATGTTAAGAGACCTTGACCATGATCTATATATATAACATTCCCAGCATAATAGAAATTTCCAATTAACATTACCTTACCATTAAGCGCTGCTCTTACATCAGTTCCTGTTGGTGCTGCTATGTCTGTACCAGAATGAGGACTACGTGGTTTACCGTTAATAAACCTTTTTACTCCAAATTCACTACTTATAATACCAAGAGTAGGCAATTCCATTTTTAGAGAACTTTGGGTCATTTGCGATACCGTTTTTACAGTTTCTTTTAAAATCTTTGATTCATTTACTATCCTCTCTAAAGATTTTTTTGGAGGAGTAACCATTTCTAGATTAGCAATTTCTATTTTAGAAACCCTATAATTTTTCGGAACTATTGTTATTTCCTGGATAACTTTATTGTCTAATTTAATCTGAATCTTCGAATTTTTTTCTTCTAAGCTAATAGGGTAGATAATCTTCCACTGATAAGAACCTACTTTGCATAGAAATGGAACTTTGCCTTGAACTGAAATGTTGGGCTTTGTTATTTCTTCATAGGTAAAGTCCACATTTATTATTCCTCCTGGAAAAGGTGAGTGCGCAGGTATTTCACAATTCTGTAATGGCTGAAAGAGCGATGCACAAGAAATTAGGAGAGTTAAAAGAAAGATTAGGGCCTTATTCTTCATCTAGTTTCTTTATCACTTTAGCTTGAATCTTACCTTCTCCAAGTAAAGCCTTTATTTTTTCGCCTATTCTTACTTGAGACTTTTTTCTTATTACTTTACCCGTAGTTTCTGATGTGATTATTGAATATCCCCTGCCAAGAACACCTAACGGACTGACAGCCTCTAAAGTAGCTACCAATTTTCCTGTATTTATCTCAGCTTTCTGAATATTTTCAAGTACTGCATTCATTAATCTATTTTTTAAAAGATTATTTCTTTCTTGATCTTTAATCGTAGTTGCTAAAGGCGATATTCTTAGTAGATTTTCTAATTCTTGTCTAAATAATGCTTGTATTTCAAGTAAATATACCTCTATGGACCTTTTTATTCTTAAATGTTGTTGGTCTATTTTTTGATTAATTTGTATAAGCTTTTCTTTTGGATGTTTTAGAAGTTCCTTGAAGTGGTTAACTTCTCCAGAAAGTTCCTTCAAGGAAGAATTCATACCATTCACTAACTCTTCATAATATGAATTAATTTTTGGATTTAATTCAACATGACTTTCACTAATTATCTCAGCAGCAATTGATGGTGTTGGTGCTCTATAGTCAGCAACAAAATCTGAAATAGTAAAATCAGTTTCGTGACCTATAGCACTAATCACAGGTATTTGAGTTTCACTGATAGCTCTCGCAACAATTTCTGTATTAAATCCCCAAAGATCTTCCATTGAACCTCCTCCTCTAGCTAGTACCAAAACTTGAGCTTTAGGAAGATCAGATCCACACTTAATTGCTAAGGATATCTCTTTGGAAGAACTTTCTCCTTGTACAGAAGTGGGAATAATAGTTAGATTCATAAGAGGAGACCTTCTACCTAGAACCTTAATGATATCTTGCAGAACAGCCCCCGCAGGAGAAGTTACAACTGAGATATTCATTGGAAGATAAGGTATTTCTTTCTTTCTTTGGTCATCAAACAGACCTTCTTTATCTAATTTATTTTTTAACTCTTCAAAAGCTCTAAGGAGAGCCCCCTGTCCTGCTAATTCAATATAATCAACCCTCAACTGGTATCTTCCTCTAGCTTCATAGATACTTATATTTCCGTTAACTAATAATTTATCCCCATTCTTAGGTTCAAAATTTATTTGTTTGTTGGCAGGAAGAAACATCGCACAACTTATTTCAGAATTTGCGTCTTTTAAAGAAAAATACCAATGCCCTGAAGGAGCACATGTGAAGTTTGATACTTCGCCCTCAACCCACAGCATAGAAAATTTTTTTTCAAGAAATTGTTTAGCTTCTTTATTTAGTTGTGAAACTGTAAAAATTTCTTGGCTGTTTTTAAAGAAATTTTCAACCATAATAGAACTATATCAGACTGAAACTTCTATAATTAATGGAAAATTTAAAATCTACTTACATTGGCTTCTTATCTCTTTTTATTGGAGCTGCCTTGTTAGGAGCCTCAGCTATTTTTGTTAGATTTAGTGAAACCTCTCCTTCAGTTACAGCCTTTTACAGAGCTTTTCTTGCTTTACCCTTCTTATATTATTGGCTTTTAACCACTAACAAAAATAGGGGTTCTGTCATGATAGAAAAAAAACATTTTCCTATTCTTATATTGGCTGGAGTTTTTTTTGGAATTGATATGGCTATTTGGAATTGGTCAATTATGTTTACTTCTGTTGCTCATGCAACTCTAATGGCCAATACAGCTCCAATTTTTGTTACATTAATTAGCTATTTTTATCTACGTAATAAAATAGAATCTTCATTTTTTAGAGCATTATTCTTAGCCTTTTCTGGCGTGTGTATTGTAATTCTTGCTGGCAGTGGTACAGATTCATCTAGACTCTTAGGAGATTCTTTAGGTTTAATAGCTGCGCTATTTTATGCATCTTATATTTTATGCATAAAAAGATTAACAGATAACATTCCGCCAGCTTATACCCTTTTTTATGCTACATTATTTACAGCAATCTTTTTATTTCCTGTAGCCTATATAGAAGCCATAACTCTTCTCCCCAAAACTATAGAGGGATGGGTAATTTTACTTACTTATGCCTTGGTAAGTCAGGCTTTAGCCCAAGGTTTAATAACTTTTGGTATTTCTAAACTTTCAGCCCACTTTTCTTCATTAGTTCTATTAATTCAGCCAGTAGCTGCAGCAATCTATGGATGGTTAATAATATCTGAAGCTATAAATATATTTCAGATTATAGGAGGAGGAATAGTGTTGATTGGTATTTATTTATCAAGTAAAGACTAGATCTAGTCCCAATTGGGGTCTCGTTTCTCAAGAAAGGCATTAATTCCTTCTTTAGCATCATCGCTTTGTACACACTCAGCTATTTGTTTTTGAAGGAAAGGCAAGGCCTCCTCAAAGCTCATGGAGTCTTGTTTATTGTAAGCAGATAAACCCATCTGCATGGTGTTAGGTGCCAAATTAGATAATTGAGAAGCCAAGTTGTTTACCTCTGAATCTAAATTCTCTATTTTTACGGATTTATTTATTAGGCCCCAAGCTTCAGCTTTTTTTGCATCAATTGCTTCACCGCGCATACAAAAATCAAGCCCTGCTCTTTTTGGCATTACCCTAAATAACCCTGCCATGACCATAAAAGGCCATATACCTCTTTTAATTTCAGGGGCAGAGAACTGGGCTTCTTCAACTGCAATCGCATGAGTAGAGTTGGTAACCATTAATAGAGCTCCTGCAAGCACAGACCCTTGTATCTTAGCGATTACTGGCTTATTTAAGTGTCTTAAAGATAAGCTTATATCTGTTTTACCTTCAAGTTTAGGTACAGCTGAATCTGGTGCCTTTTCTTTTCCGGACATATTTCTTAAGTCAGCTCCAGCACAAAAAATATCTCCTTCTGCTGCTAGTACCACAACCCTAATTGACCTTTCTTGCTTTGCATATGCCAGAGCATAGTTTATTTCGTCTGTCATAACTGAATTTAGAGCATTTTTTCTTTCAGGGCGGTTTAAAGTTATGGTCAGGATATTCTCCTGTATATCAATTTTTGTAGCCTCAAATATTAACCCATTTAATGATAATTTTTTTTTGTTCATATTTTAGATCCTCAATTCTAAGTAAATAAATAGTCCGGAACTTCTATTTCTTTAGCTCGAATATATTCACCTAGAGATTTTGCTTGCCCATCAAGTCTTGTAGAAGAAGAAACTCCATCTTGTAAAATATCATGTATATAGAAATTCAAAGCAAGTATATTAGGTAATTCATGCCTTTCAATTTGATATTGGGCTAAATCAGGGAGAAGCTCTTTTAGTTTATTTAGAGTTAAAAAATCATAAAGAAAGGCATAAGATTCTTCAGTTTTTGCCCAAATACCTAAATTTGCGCATCCCCCTTTATCACCAGATCTTGTGCCAAATAATCTTCCAAAGTGTATTTTTTGAGTTTTTTTAATTTCAGGTAATTTATTAATATAGGGTTGTTTCTGATAGTAGTTTTCTTCTAGACCTAACTGGCTTGTAGGCTTTATTTCAAAAGTTTCACCATGAAAATGAACTCTTTCTACTATATGTTTACTGTCTATCAAAGCAGGCCAATATTCAATGTAATGACCACTTGGAACAGAACCAGCCCTACCTGTCCAGCCCGGTAAATTAGCTAGACCTAGTTCCACTATTTTTGCACTAAACAATCTTCCCACTAGATCTGGGTTTTGAGACATGACACTAATTCTAAGAGAAGCTTGGGCTTGTTCATTTGAACTAGGATTTTCTTTGTCAGTTCTATGAAGCTGAACATCTACTTTATCAAATTGATCTTTTCCTCCTAAGTTCTCAAAAATTGAATCTGTAACTAACTTAGCCTTTTCCTCGATATCTAGACCTGTTAACAAAATTTCAGTGCCATTTCTAAACCCTCCGGCTAAGTTAATGCACACCTTGTGAGTCTCAGGTGCACTACTTCCACGACAGCCGCTAACATGCACTCTGTTTTCTTTTTCTTGAGTTATCTTTAAGGTATCAAAGTGAGATACAACATCAGGGTTTATATAGGCAGGACTTCCAATCTCGTAAAGTAATTGAGCTGTTACTGTTCCCACGGATACAAGACCACCTGTACCTGGATGCTTAGTTATAGTAAAGCTTCCATCTTGAAATATTTCGGCGATGGGGTAACCAATATTTGAGAAAGATGGAACTTCTTGAAAAAAGGAATAGTTTCCACCAGTAGCTTGAGCACCACATTCTATAATATGTCCAGCTGCTAAGGCACCTGCAAGTTCATCATAACTATCTCTTGACCAATTAAATTTCCAAGCAGCTGGTCCAATAACAACTGCAGCATCAGTCACTCTTGGGCAAACGACAACATCAGCCCCTTTATCGAGAGCTTCCTTTATACCCCAGGCACCAAAGTAAACATTAGCGGTTACAGGCTTTTTTTCGTATTCAACTAAAGAAATATCTTTTTCTATATTCTTTAGTTTTTCTCCTTTTTTCTCTAATTCTTCTAATCTAGGGATTAGGTCATCTCCATCTATATAAGCAACCTTTAAGGACAAACCTAATTCTTTAATAATTTCTTCAATTTTTTCTGCCATAGAGACTGGGTTTAGTCCTCCAGCATTTGAGACGATTTTTATTCCTTTTTCTTGGCAAGTAGTTGCTACATCTTTAAATTGTTTTAAGAAGGTTCCCACATATCCATGATCTTCACCCCGTTTGATCCTTTGGTTATAAAGTATCGTCATTGTGAGTTCAGCTAAGTAATCTCCAGTTAATACATCAATAGGACCTCCTTCTATCATATCCTTAGCAGCAGATAATCTATCGCCATAGAAACCACTACAGTTTCCTATCAATATCTTTTCTTTAGAGGTAGCCATAGGAATATCCGTAGTTATTTCTTTGAATCCACTATCATTAGTAAATCACCATTGTCTAATTGTTGATTTTTTTTGATATATATTTTTTTAACTTTGCCTGTCTCAGGTGCGTTTACTTGATGTTCCATTTTCATGGCTTCTAAAATTACTATAGGGTCTCCCTTTTTCACTTTATCACCTAACTTTACTCTTATATCTACTACTTTTCCTGGCATAGGAGCTGTTAATCCCCCCACGATCTCTTCAGAACCTGGTAGCACAAATTTTGGAATAATATCTAAAGATATATTGCCCCAGGGCATTTTTACTATAATTTTATCTTCAAACTGAGTTACTTTAGATGAAAGTTTATGACCATCTATTTCAATATCTATTGAGTAAGGATCCCAATCAAATATTGTAACTAGAGTATTTTCATTTATTTCAAATTTCCCATCTCTGCGAGAGCTATAGGAAATTTTGACTGTTGATTTTTTGTATCCAAGTTTGATTTCTTGATTTGGCAATCTACCGTTTCTCCAACCTGAAGGAATTTCTCCTAGTAATGTGGCTTCGTTCCTATTCTTGCCTTGTATCCACATAGCTGCAATAGTTGCAGATTGATTTAGCTCAGTTTCATTTGGTAAATAAGCCCTAGAAGGTTTAACTTTTTCGATAAAGTTAGTAGTGGTTGAACCATCTAAGAAAGCTTTTGATCTTAGAGTAGATACCAAGAAGTCTCTATTAGTTATTACTCCGCCTAGGTGAAGAGATTCAAGAGCCCTAGAGAGTTTATTTGCTGCCTCAATTCTAGTTTCTCCATAAGTGATTACCTTGGCTATCATAGGATCAAAATCAGTCCCTATAATAGATCCTTGTTCCACGCCATCATCCCATCTTGCCTCGGCTTCGTTGCTAGGTTCATAAGCTATAAGAGAACCAGTTGAAGGTAGAAAATCGTTTTCAGGGTCTTCTGCATATAGTCTTGCTTCTATGGAAGAACCAAACCATTCAATTTCTTCTTGCGAATATCCTAAACTTTCACCTGAAGCTATTCTTAACTGTTCTCTAACTAAATCAATACCAGTTACAGCTTCAGTCACAGGGTGTTCAACTTGCAGTCTTGTATTTACTTCCAAAAACCAGAAGTCGCCTGATTTATCATCTACTAAAAATTCTACTGTTCCGGCAGACTCATATTTTAATTTTTTGGCTAATTTAACAGCTGCTTGTCCCATCACATCTCTTAATTCAGAACTTACCCTTGGAGAAGGGGATTCCTCAATAATTTTTTGATGTCGTCTTTGAATAGAGCACTCTCTTTCTCCTAAATGGATAATATTTCCTTGAGAGTCTCCTAAAATTTGAATTTCTATGTGTCTTGATACAGGTATATATCTTTCTATAAATATTCTATCATCTCCAAAACTGCTTTTTGCTTCCCGCTTAGCAGATTCAATAGAGTCTTTTAGATCTTTCGATGAAGTAACAACTCTCATTCCTTTTCCTCCACCTCCTGCTGCTGCTTTAATAAGAAGAGGGTAACCGACTTCCTTAGCTTTTTTAGGATCAGTTGTTTGTGGAAGAGTAGGGACACCAGCTTTCTCAGCAAGTTCTTTGGCTTTCAATTTGTCACCCATAGAAGAAATAACTCTTGCTGAGGGACCTATCCAGATCAATCCTGCTTTGATGACTTCTTTACAAAATTTTGGATTTTCAGATAAGAAACCATATCCTGGATGAATAGCTTGCGCTCCTGTCCTCATTGCTGCTTGAATTATTTCTTTAGAGTTTAAATAGGAATCCGAAAGTTTAATTGCCTCATCGGCCATTTTGACAAAAGGGGAATTTTCATCAGCTTCTACATATACTGCCACACAACTTAAACCTGTATCATGGGCGCTTCTGATAATCCTACAAGCTATCTCACCTCTATTAGCGATAAGAATTTTATGATAATTCATAATCTGTATACTCCATATCCTTCAGCGCCTTCAACTTTTTTACCATTGACGACTGATAGGCATATGCCTAAAACAGATCGGGTATCTCTTGGGTCTATTATTCCATCATCACTTATCGCCCCAGTAGCTCTTAAGGCTAAAGAACCTTCTTCTTGCATAGCTTCTGCTGTTGCAACAATTTCGGCATCTTCTTTTTCATTGAATTTCACACCTTTTCTAGCGGCTTGAGCTCTTCTTACAATTGACATAACTCCAGCTATTTGCTTCGGCCCCATAACTGCAATCTTTGCTGTAGGCCAAAGGAAAGTGAATCGATTATTGTATGCTCTTCCAGACATAGCATAATTACCAGCTCCAATGGAAGCTCCCACAATTACTGCTATATGCGGAACATTAGAATTAGAAACCGAGTTTAATAATTGTGCACCTTTTTTTATCTGTCCAGCTCTTTCGTAGTCCTTACCTACTATAAAACCAGTTGTATTATGCAAAAAAAGTATAGGTATATTTATCTGATTACAAAGTTGAACGAAGTGAGCTCCTTTTTGAGCTGAATCTGGTTGAATGATTCCCCCATTATTTCCTAAGATTCCTATTTGATATCCATGAATAGAAGCAAACCCGCAAACTATGTTAGGTCCAAAAAGAGATTTGAATTCTTCAAACCGGGAACCATCTGTAATTCTTGTTATTACTTCTCTAATATCAAAAGCTTTTTTTAATTCTGGGTCTACAAGACCCAGAAGATCTTCAGGATTATTTATGGGATTTTCTATTTTCAAAGAAGGTTTATAACCTCTCTTTCTCCAATTGAGATGAGAAACCACTTCTCTTCCAATTCTTATAGCATCCATCTCATCCTCAGCAAGATAATCAGCTAATCCAGAGGTTTCGGCATGCATCTGGGCACCACCCAGGGTCTCATCATCAGATTCTTCACCTATAGCCATTTTTACTAATGGTGGACCTCCTAAGAAAACCTTTGATTGTTTTTTGATGAAAATATTGTAATCAGACATTCCAGGTTGATAAGCCCCTCCTGCAGTAGAAGAACCAAAAACTATAGAGATAGTTGGAATTCTCAGTTTTGATAGTTCAGTTATTTCATAAAAGGTTCTTCCAGATTCTGCAAAGTGACTTCCTCCCATAGGAGCAGCTTTGCCTTTCCCTTTACCTCCCATTCTCAAATCTCCTCCTGCAGATTCTACAAATTGTATATAGGGCAGTCTGTTATCTCTTGCAATCTCCATGGCTCTTGTCCATTTTTTTCCAGAGTACGCATGCATGGCACCAGCTAAAACTGTTGGATCATTTGCAAAAATCACGACTTCTATACCAGCTACAATTCCTATACCTGCAACAGCCCCCCCTCCCACTGGATAAGCAGAATCATAAGCAGCTAGAGGGCTTATTTCTAAAAAGGGTGTGTCAGGATCAATAAAATTTGCAATTCTCTCTCTTACAGCCATTTTACCTCTTGCAGAAAGCCTTTCATGGTGATGCATTCCTCCACCAAGCTCTACATAATCAAGGAGTTCATCTATCTTTTCTAGTCTCTCCATCATTGCGGATTTGTTTTCTTCAAAAGTTTTAGAGGAAGTATCTAACTTGCTGATAATCTGTGGTGCTAAGAGAGGGTTATTCATAATTAAAAATTTTATGGATTAAGAATTATCTACTGTGGGAATTACAATTTTCTATTAATATCATCACTTGATAAAGTATTTAATGGTAGTTTTACAGACCTTTGGGGAGAAATCAAAATGGAAAGCATCACAACAGATGTTAAGTTAGAAGCAGATGAACTCAATTCTCTATTAAAAAGCTTAGAAAAAAAAGACTGGAAAAGCAATACTACCTTTAAAGATTGGACCCCTGAGGAAGTAGTAGCCCATTTATATTACTTTGATTTAATGGCCATATATTCTTATCAAAACAAGGAAAAATTTAAAGATGAAGCAGAATTTTTGGCAACTACAGGAGGTCTTTCTACATCCCTTGAAAGGGCAGTGGCGGTAAAGAATAGACTAGAGGTACAAGATTCAGAGGATTTAAGATCTAGATGGTACGATTCATGTGTAAAGATGTGTTCAATTTTCAGTACAGCTGATCCAAAAGACAGGATGATGTGGTTTGGACCTGATATGGGAGCGAGAATGTTTATCACAGCAAGATTTATGGAAATGTGGTCTCATTCACAAGAGATCTATGACCTCATGGGGACAACTAGAAAATATTCAGATCGCATTAAACATGTCGCCACTATTGGAGTTAAAACATTCGGATGGACTTACGTTAACAGAGGATTGAGTGTTCCAAAGGACATTCCTTATGTGGAGATAGAAGCTCCTTCAGGAGCAATATGGGATTGGAATGAGCCCAATGAAGAGAATTTTGTTAAGGGAAAAGCATCCGATTTCTGTCATGTTGTAACTCAAGGAAGAAACATAAAAGAAACTGACCTAGAAGTTGTGGGAGATATAGCTAATAAATGGATGAGTATAGCTCAATGTTTTGCAGGTGGCGCTGAAGATCCACCAAAAGTAGGTTCTAGAGCAGGGTAAAGTAAGTTTTGACTTAAGGACTCTCCTTTATAGCCCATAAGAGCCCACAACCAGGTTTTAAACATTTATCCGCTATTATTTTTCTAACTTGGTAATTAGAGGAAGAGTGTCTATTGATGTCTTCATTTAAACTCTTTAAAAAAACATCTTGCTTTTTCTGTCCTGAGATTCCAATGATTTGGCAATCGCGCTCTGTTAACTTTAGATTATCTATTGACCTTATCAACTCATCATAGGAAATAAGTTTCCTTTGAAAGTTCTCTGAATAAAGACTGCTGGCATAAAG
>TARA_B100000686_G_scaffold93736_1_pt1 | contig 23124 bp, 25 predicted proteins | sample TARA_B100000686 | Tara Oceans TARA_B100000686 (sample SAMEA2622733) | marine metagenome | biome: marine biome (ENVO:00000447); feature: marine epipelagic mixed layer (ENVO:xxxxxxxxx); material: "saline water (ENVO:00002010), including plankton (ENVO:xxxxxxxx)" | depth 150 m | reverse complement strand
TGCAAGAGCAGACCTTTATGGACGGTTACATGGGCGTATTCAGCTTTGCTGGGATGGAGCATGAGGAAGCCGATCGCAATATGAAGCTTTTCGCTCGAGAGGTCATGCCCGAGTTACAGGCGTTAGCCCCAGTGCATGAACGTTTAGGACTCCCCGCCTAAACCGTCATTGGCTGGTGTCTTGCGGTCAAGGAAGGTTAAGAACAGGCTTCCAGCGGCAAAGCAGGAAGCCAAGACGAGCGCGGGCTGAAAAGAGCCCGAGGAATCCGCGATGATTCCCCCTAATTGCGGCCCAACGGCGAGCCCCGCGCCAAAGACAATTGTGAGTACTGCGTACGCGGCGCCGAATGCTTCTGCTGATAAGTGACTACTTACTTTGGCCGTGATGTTGACCACAACTCCGGTGAAGGCCATTCCGAACAGTAGGGTCGAGATGGGTGCGGCGACTGGATGGCCAGTAGCGATGAGCGCGCAACTCACGGTGAGGCAAGTGAGTGACACCAGCTGAGCAGAGTTCATTCCGATGCGGTCGCTAAGCCATCCCATGATTGGCCCACCGAGAGCCAAGCCGAGTCCGATCAACGCAAATGTAAGCGACGCAGAACCTTCTTTGAAGCCAGCGTCTTCTTCGAGCAAGGCCGCAGAAAAGGTCATAGCTAGAGAAACACCGACTGCAAAGAACCCATAGGTAACGCAAAGGTTCAGCCATCCAGGTATTTGTTTAAGGGCGGTGGGGCTTAAACCAGAGCCAGAAGCTGGGTTCGCGGAGGTTGTAATAGTCAGAACCAACAACCCGAGGGCAGCGAATCCGATAATGGTTTCGAGTCCGTAGACAGATCGCCAGTCTGTAATAACGGCATCAAACACGCAGGCTGCGAAAAAGCCCAATCCCACTCCGGTAGTGACCCATCCGATAGCGAGACCTTTTCGGTCTGGACCCAGCAGGTTGGTAGCGAGGGCCGGAGTGGTGATCCAGACGCCTGCGGCGCTCAACCCAGTGAGAAAGAGCGCTAACAGAGCAATGAAACTGTTCGGCGACCAACTGAGTAGAAGTAAGCCGATCACAACACCAGCCAACCCGTATTTGGCTGTCTTGATGAGACCGAAGTTGCCGATTGTGAAAGCGACCAGCAGAGAACCAATGAGGTAGCCAACTAGGTTCAGCGACCCGATTCCGCCGGCCGCGGTGTTTGATAGCCCGAAGTCATCACGAATTTCGATGTAGAGAACCGAGTACGTGAACCGTCCAAATGATTGAGATACGGCTGTGGCGATTACTAGAGCAGAAAGCGCAACAATATTTTTCACCCCTGTGGCCACACAACTTTCGGTGTGGGTGGACGGGTTCCGTAAATAGTTTCGGTGGATACGACTCGGCGTGGCGATTTCGGATTGGCAAAGCTGGCGACGTCTTGGTAAATAACATCGCGGTCGGTGTCATCTCCAAAAAATCGCTCCTTCATGGAGTCCAGGGAATCAAAACTCACGAGAGCGAATCCGTCAATTTCAGGACCGCTCACAGTACGTACAACACTGAGTTGTGTGTAGTCCCACATTCCGGGGTGATGTCGAAGGGCCAAGGACGCATGAACGTCTCGCCAATGGGCGTCGGATTGCTCGTGCGAAAGGTCAGGGTGATGCAGCAGAGGGAAAATTGCTGTGACACCGGGTGAGGGGACTCCTGTTTCAGTCTTGACGTCTCGTTCGCGGATCACGCGACCGAATACGATATACATGCCCTCACGGGCTGCTGACTCAAGATCTTGAGGACTGTCAGTCACGCACCTAACCATTGTTCGAAATGGCAGGTCCCGTTCGTCATTCGGGTCAGCAAAATAACAGACCCCGTCTAAACGACGAGCCGCCTCAATTGCCACCTCGACGTCATTACCTACACCGACTAGTTCCAACATTTGGCCAGTCTCGCACGTCCTCTAAAGCGGTGCGCATTTTCGTGGCTCTTGGGAAATGAACTGAGATCGTTAGGAACAATTATCTTCCTTGAAATTTCGGATCGCGTTTGTCTAAGAAGGCGGCGACCGCCTCTTTAGTGTCTTGAGTGTAGAAGTTCACCGTCTGAGCCATTCCTTCCGCTTCTAGTGCTGACTTAAAGTCGTTGCTGGCGTTGAGTGTCAGCATTCGTTTTGTCATAGCCAACGCCAAAGGTGGCCCAGCTGCGAGACGGTCAGCCCAATCTTTGGTTTCAGAGTCCAACTGGTCATGAGGTACGACTTTGTTGACGATGCCGAACTCGGCTGCTTGTTCAGCAGAAATGACGTCAGCGAAGAACGCCAACTCTTTCGCTCGATGTAACCCTATGAGTCTGGGGAGGACCCAAGTGCCGCCGAAGTCGACACTTAAACCGCGACGCGCAAAGATTTCACTGAACCGAGCTTGATCGCTAGCCAGAATTAAGTCACAGGCCAGTGCCATATTCATACCGGCTCCCGCGGCGACACCGTTGACCTTCGCGATGACCGGAACCATGATCGAGTAGAGAGCTTCGACCGTCTGGTGGATCAGGTTCATGGATATGAGTTGATGTCGATCGCGTCCTTGTCCTCCGAGATCGGCTCCGCTGCAGAATGCGTCACCGGCGCCGGTCATGATGACCGCGCGTACTTCAGGGTCGACTGCTAGGGCGTTCCAGGTGTCGCGCAACTCGTCCCACATGACAGCGTCGGCAGCATTCTTTTTTTCGGGACGGTTCATCGTGACAGTCACCACGCCGTTGTCCGCGGCATCGATAATTAGAGTTTCAAGCTCTTTTGAGTTCATGAGTTCACCATAGGCTTTAACCCAACTCTGGTGCTCCTAGAAGTCTCTTACTTTCCCGCTCAGTTAAGTAAAAATGGAAGTAAGGCGCTAAGGAAGCCAGAGGTGTTTTGTCCATGAACATTATGGCCGCTGTTTGGGACTGTCTCGAGTTGCCCGTTAGGTAGGGCTTGAACGAAACGTTCTGCCGCTTCGGGAGAAAGTACGTTCGAATCAGCTCCCCTGATGATTAACGTCGGCTGAGATATGTGGGCGGTGTCCTCAATAGAGAATCGATCGCTTTGTTCTCGTTGACCCTGCGTTGTTGCAAGGCGCGGCCCGTGGTCTCGCTTACTCACGAATCTTCCATCAGCTCGTTGAAGCAGGTTGTACTTAACAGTCCGTTCTATGTGTTCTCTGGATCGGTACGGATCGTATTTCTGAACGTTCTGGATGAAATCTTCGATGTCCTCAAATTCACGATTTTCGGTCACGAAATTGCGAATGCTTTTCGTTCCGGTTTCTGACAATTCGGGTCCGATATCAACTAGCACTAGGCGTTTCAGAAGATCAGGCTGTTCCATGGCGAGCCGCAGCGTGTTCATTCCGCCCATTGAATGTCCCAAAACAGTTACCGAATCAATATTGAGTTCGGATAGCACAGAGGAGGCGTCAGCGGCCATGGCGTGTGATGAATAGTCGGCATCGCGCGCCCATTCGCTGTCACCGTGACCTCGCTGATCTAGTGCGATTATGTGAAATCGATCTGCGAGGTGGAGGCTAACTAAATCCCAAGAGTGTGCTGATTGGTTCCCGCCGTGAAGTAAGAGCAAATTTGGTAGTGATGGGTCGCCCCACTCTAGGAAGTGAAAGCGTTGATGCCGAGCGACGACGTTGCCGGAAACGTATCTGACCTTTTTGTCGTATCGGATACCCAAGTCATCGGCGCTTTCGCAGAGACTGAAAAACTCGGGGGTCTTAGTCATGTCCAATGGAGTGGTCGAGGAAGAAAACTCGTTGAGGTAAGGCATGTCAGTTCAGATTCGACCCAGATTTAGATCGAGGTATCCCCGAGAAATGTTTGCATGAAGAACATCGGTAGGGCCCTCAGCCAATCGACTGGCACGGATTCGTCGAAATATAGAAGCGAGCGGGTGAGAGTCAATTAGTGCCTCTCCGCCTACAACTTGGATTGCTGTGTCCACTAGTTCTGCAATGGTTTCTGAAGCCAAAACTTTTGATGCCATAACTTCATTAACTGAGTTTTCGTCTGCGTCTATTAGTCGCGCGGTTCGATACACAGAACTGCGGGCTGCAAAGGCTTTCGTTCGCATTCGGCCGAACTGTACACGGGTTGCATGGTCCTTATCTGAGGGGTTGTTCGTCGATTCAATATGGTCGGCGACGAGGGCGCACACAAAGCTGCACAAGCCGACGCAGTCTGCTGCTATCGCCATCCGAACGGCGTTGACCTGTTCCAGGGCTCTCGTCATTCCTGCTCCGGCCTCGCCGATGACGTGGCTCTTCGGGACCCGAACGTTTGTGAAAGTAAAACTTGCGTGGTGGCTGCCGTCAACGGAACTGAAACTGCGTTCTAGCTCCACGCCTGGCCTGCTGGTTTCTATCAGGATCATTGCTGGGCCAACACCGTCGACTTCAACCAAGGTGTTTATAAAATCAGCGTTTGAGCCGCCAGTGACGTAGGACTTGGCGCCGTTGATCACGAGTTCTTCACCGTCAAGTTGTGCCCACGTATGTCGCTCAGCGTCAGAAGGTTCGGTAAAGCCGAAACCGCTGGATGTCTCTCCGGCGAGATATGGCTCTAGAAACTTCTGTTTTATTTCCTCCGTAGCTTGAGCGAGTAACCCTGGGTTTGGTCCAAAAATGCCTGGTAAATGACCTACGTTTCTGCGTCCTAGCGCGTCACGGACGACGGTTAGCTCCAATGCTGTTGCTCCTAACCCTCCGTATTCGATGGGTTGAGTGAGTGCGAAAAGACCAGCATCTTTTGATAACTCTGTGGTTTGTAGCTGAACCTGCTGTGAGTTGGAGGCGTCGAGTTCTATTTCGGATAGTTGTCGAGCGAGAGTGTCTGCTTGTTGTTGAAGCTTGCTTTGTGCTTCGGTAAGAAAATCTGGCACACCCGAACGGTAGTCGGAGAAATGGATTAAAGAACTCTTCGGTCTAATCTGCGGGGATGGAAAAACTTGCTGGTAAGACCGCAGTCGTGACCGGGGCGGCATCGGGGATGGGTTTAGCGATGGCTCGACGCTTCGCCCTCGAGGACATGAATGTTGTGCTTTCCGATATAGATGAATCGAAACTCGATGTGGCAATCAACGAAATTCGAGGAAACGGAGGAAACGTCGAGGGAGTGGTGACCGACGTTGCTTTAGAAGTTGACAACGCCCAACTTCTAGATGCCTCAATCGATGCTTTTGGAACAGTCGATGTTGTTTGTCTTAATGCTGGAGTGCAAGGCTCTATTGGACGTTCCTGGGCGCTCTCTAACGAGGACTACAAGTGGACACTAGGGATTCTTCTTGACGGGGTTATTCATGGAGTTCGCACCTTCGTGCCCCATCTCGTGGAGCAAGACCAAGGTCACGTCGTAATCACCGCGTCGATAGCAGGACACATCTCTTCTCCTTTCGGAGCGCCCTACAACATTGCTAAGCACGGTGTAGCGACGCTCGCAGAGACGCTCTTTCACGAACTTAAAGTTGAAAGATCAAACGTGGGTGTGACCTGTCTTTGCCCCGGATTCGTGAACACCAATATTGTCAACGCGACTGCAGCTCGAGAGAGTGGTGCAGTTGGCTCGGCAGTAGACGATAGAGGCGACCAAATGCTCGAATTTACGCAGCGAGCTTTGAGCGGAGGTCTAGATCCAGAAGTTGTCGGCCAACAAGTTTTCGATGCCATCTCTAACAACCAGTTTTGGTTGTTCACCGATGAAGACTGGGACGAACCAATCGCGGCTAGAGCTGAGCAGATCGTTCAAAGAAGTGCTCCGCGCCTCCAGCGACCGTCGTAACAATGACGATGTGATCGAAACGGAAGTCGCCTGTGTAGCCGACAAGCAGCACCCTATGTGTGAGAAGGTGATGCAACGTCTGACAACCAATCGGAGGCTCCTATGCGCATAGGTATCTTCAGCGGTCCCGCTGGCAAACTGTTCAACGTCGAAGAAGCCATTATCGACGCTCGAGATGCTCAGGAAGCAGGATTCCCGTCTTATTGGCTGCCCCAAATGCCCATGGGCGTCGATGCTTTGACTTCGCTAAGTCACATCGGCGCAGCGGTGCCAGAAATTGAACTAGGTACCGCGGTGATCCCCACTTATCCCCGACACCCAATGGTGATGGCGCAACAAGCACTGTCGGTTACATCGATCATCGGTGACCGTCTGGCGTTAGGTATAGGTCTATCCCATAAGCCTGTTATAGAGAAACAGTACGGATACGAGTTTGACAAGCCGGTGCGTCATCTAAGGGAATATCTTGAGGTTCTAAATCCTCAGTTACGAGATGAACCGGTCCGTTTTGAGGGAGAAACACTGGCTGGTCGTAATCCATCTTTAGGCCTCCAAGCTCCTGTGCCGCAGGTTCTCGTAGCTGCCTTGGGTCCGCAAATGCTTCGGTTAACTGGACGCTTAGCTGACGGCACCATCACTTGGATGACCGGAAATAAGACTTTGGCAGAGTTGACCGTCCCTGAGATCTGTGGGGCAGCTGAAGAGGCGGAACGGCCTAAGCCGCGTGTGGTTGCTGGCCTGCCGGTTCTATGCACTGATGACATGGACGCGGGAATGGAGAGAGCTGCGAAAGTTTGGCAAATGTACGGTACGTTGCCGAGCTATCGAGCAATGTTGGACCATGAGGGTCTCGCAGGTCCAGAGGAGATTGCCATTGTTGGCAATGAGGCAGAAATCAAGGACCGGCTTCAGGCAACCGTCGATGCGGGAGCTGATGACATTATCGTCGCGGAGTTCGGAGGGGACCCCGACCAGCGGGAGCGGACTCGTGCCGCAGTCGCCGCGCTACTTTAGATTCGATGTAGCTGCGACCATCACCTGGAATAGATCAACCTAAGACATCGCTAATCCATCTGCGCGGCATGATGGTAACTTTCGCTTCTTCGTGGCCAGGAAATGAATCGGCGTATTGATTGCCGAGCTCTTCACCTAAATATCGGATAGCGATGTCTCGGAGTAGGTCGTCACGTTCTTCCGGAGTTAATAATTCGACTGATGCTTCTCCTTCGGCTGTGACATAGCGATATGGAAGTTGCTCATCTTGAACGCAGATCGTTGCCGCTCCGTGACGACGTAAAAGTACTGATTTGGCTGATGCATAGGCCATCGCTATCTCGAAGCCAGTTTCGCTTGAGTACCGATACCAAACCGGCGCGCACAAAGGTCCTTTGTCAGCTCGTTCGATGGCTAACACTCCCACACGTACCTCATCAAGAAAATTGTCGCGTTCAGGTACTGTCATTTCTGCCATCAGATCTCCTCTTTTTCTAGTTGCATGGCGAAGGGTAGCGCTGCAATAGCGAGGACGACGGTCCAGCTCAGAGCTAAACGAATATCCCCCAACGCTTCGGCTAGAGCTCCGACGATGGGTCGGGCTGTGGCCCCTAATAGCCCGCTCACGCCGAAAACGACGCCTACGGTGAAACCAGTTCGTGAGTCGCCACCAATTTTGCTTGCTATGGCTAGAGAAACTGGAAACAAGCCGAAACCGAAGGTTGCTATCGCGCCGACGGCTATCAGGGAAGTGACACCAGATGTTTGGGAGAAGATCAGAACTGAAAGAATCGTTCCCAAGTTGGCACATACAAAGAGTTTTCTTCCTCCGAACCGGTCGTAGATGCGCCCCCCAACTGGTTGAGCCACCACGCCGATGAACAGCATGATTGTGAGTGTCGCGCCAGCTGTGATCTCAGCCCAGCCTTCGTCGACCAACATTTTGACGACAAAGGTTACGAAGCTGTACAGGACTGTGTTCACCAAGCCGAAAGCGAAGGCTGCGATAACGATGGGTCGACCCAGAGCACCCTTGAGGGCTGCTTCGGGGTTGGGATTGCTTTCGGGGAGGTACATCCAAAGACCCGTCCCTGCGCCAACAATGGGGATGGCGACGATAATCATCGCCCAACGCCAATCAAGGGCTGCGATTGCCAACGTTGCGATAGCGGGAGCCAAGAAATGACCGACAGATCCTCCCCACCCGTGAATACCGAGCATTCTTCCTCGATCGTTGGGGTAGGCATTAACAACGAAAGCGGTTGCTTGAGGATGGTACGCCGCTGCGCCAAGGCCGCAAAGAAGGCTCACTATGGTGATGAACCAAAATGATGGCGCAGCTGCCATAAGCAGAAAGCCGGCGCCTCCAATGAAAAAGCCGCAGCTGAGGATCAGCTTTCGTTTTCCTTGTTTGTCTGCGACATGACCGATAAGTGGTTGAAGCACCCCTGTGAAGAGGCTGAAGGCGAATGACAGGAGACCTAATTCGGTGTAATCCAAATCCCACTCTCTTGCCAAGGCGGGCAAGAATGCTGGAAGGACCGTGGCATAGAAGTCATTGACCACGTGTACGGCAACAAAAGTGCCCAGAATTGCCCGAGGGGATGCAAGCATCAGTCGCTCTTGGGCATGTTCGAGATAAGCACTCCAATGGCTTCTAAGTTTTCGATTTCATCCTCTGAAAGACCCAAGGACCTCAATACCTCCAGATTGTGTTCGCCTTGAAATGGCGGCAAACCCGCGTCGGGCAGCTCGCAGCCACCGAAAATCCAGGGAGGTGCAGGTACTCGAGCGGTCCCACCAGATCGATCTTCTACCTCTCGGATGGCGCCGCGTTCTATTGCCCATTCCGATTCTGCTATTTCTGATACGGATCGAATGGTGCCAACTGCTAGTCCAGCTTCGCTTACTTGAGCTTCGAGTTCTTCGATTGTTCTAAAGGTAAGGACCCAAGCACGAATTTCTGCGAGTAAATCCTCCCAGTTGTCGCGACGAAACTGAGCAGTGATGAATCGAGGGTCAAGAAGTAGATCGTTTCTTCGCATCATTGCGCAGTACCTCTGAAACACAAAGGTGGAAACTGGACTTGCAGCGATAGTTATTTTTTTGCCATCGGGCAGTTCGATGATTGGAGACTCGGGTGCGCTGAGGGCCAGGGGTTCGCCTTCAACGTCGATATCCGAAAGTTCGTAGCTGACTCGATCGTTAACACTAAGAATTGAGGAGACCATAGCTACATCAACATGTTGGCCTTCGCCGGTGTGGCTTCGGTGAGCTAATGCCGCAAGGGTCGCGATTACGCCCTGCAAACCGGTGTACACATCAGCGTGGTTGTAAGCATCGTTTTCGGTTCGAATTAAAGCGTCGCCGTAATGACGACCAATGATTTCGGTGAAACCAGCTTCAGCCTGGACGGTTGGTGCGAACGCCGGTCGGTTCCGCCACGGCCCTGACTGTCCGTATCCGCTAATGGAAACCATTATGAGGTCGGGTTTTATTGCTGTTAGATGTTCGAAACCCAAACCGAAAAGATCGAGCGTGCCCGGCCGAAAGTTTTCGACAACGATGTCGGCCTCTGCTACCAGCTTCTTAATAATGTCTTGTGCCTCGGAAAAGTTGAGATCCAAAGATATTGCTTGTTTCCCAGCGTTTTGTTGAGCGAAGTAGAGAGACATAGGCCCAACGTGAGGTTGACCGCTTCGCCCAGTGTCAGGAGCTGGGGGTTCTATCTTGATCACTTCAGCCCCTAAATCACGCAAAGCCTTAGTGCAGTGAGGTCCAGCGAGAACTCGCGTGAAGTCGATGACACGAATGCCCGACAGAGGTGCTGTCATGTTCCCTGAAAGATGGCGGTGCCAGGGCCAGATTCGCTAAATGACTCAAGCCCGCGCTGGAGATCTTCAGAAGCCCAAACTTTTTGGGCAGCACCTTCTTGGGCTTGATCGGCAGAACGAACCCCTTCATTCGAAGCAATAACAGCAAGTTCCTTGATAGCTGCATAAGCCACAGTTGGACCCGCGGCAAGTTGCTGTGCCCAAGACCTAGACGCCTCATCGAGAGCATCATCGGCAACAACCGCATTTATGACCCCCCAACGTTCAAGCAGTTCAGGATCATGTCGGCGACCGAACATAGCTATTTCTTTGCCCCGCGCCATCCCAGCTCGTTCCACGACCCTCTGAACCCCGCCTAGCAGCGGCATCAATCCGATAGAAGTCTCAACTAAACCGAGACGAGCTGAAGCGGATGCCATGATGAAGTCGCAGGCTAAAGCTATTTCGAAACCGCCCCCAAGAGCTAAACCATGCACAGCAGCGATGGTCGGGAGAGGAATTGCCGCTAGTCGATCAAGTACCTCAATCGCAGGTGAACCGTCACCTCCGTCTGCGCCGAAGCCATCTACATCAGCTCCAGCAGAAAAATGTTTCATGTTGCTCTTTAGAAGAATCGCCCTCCCTCCTGAGTCAATGGCCCCTTCAAAGGTCTGGATCAGATCTTCAATGAAGGCGCCGTTGAGAAGGTTGTGAGGTGGTTTCGCCATTGTCACGACGGCCACTGCGCCATCGAGTTCAACTTGTATGTGCTCGGTTGCTTGATGCTGGGACACCATTTTCCCTTCAGGTCGACTTTGGGAGTCTTACAGAGATGGGCGAGTGGCGCTCAAGCTCCCGCTTTCGAGACAAGCTCTCTGGCAGGTGTCGCTAGTGGTGATTGGCTAGTCGTCGAATCCGACGAAACTAGCTACTTCCTCGACCGTGCGTCGTGTTGATTTAACGTCATTCGCGATGAAATCTTCATCCGGGTATCCCATCGCGACACAGGTCATAATCACCTGATCCTCTGGAATGTTTGCATGTTCGCGAACAACATCGGATTGCATGATGCCTTGGCCGTTAATTACACAGCCGAGGCCTTTCGTGGATGCAGCAAGTACCAGGCCGTAAGTTACGGCGCCGCAATCGAAGTGACCCACGGTGTCGTGTTCAAGGGTTCGATCGCAGGTAACCACAACCGAAACTGGGGCATCGAACTGACGAAATCCGCGCATTGCCCAATCTCGGCGGCGTTCTTTGTCCTCCCAGCCAATTCCCATTGACTCGAATAGTTGAACAGCGATCTCTATCTGTCTGTCCCTGTGCACCCCTTCATATCCGTGGTTGAGAGAAATTTCTCGTTGGGGGGCTGCGCCGCTGACCATTCGCTCGGTGTTGCCTTCGCGGATTAAGTCCAGAGGTTCTCCGGTCAAGACATGGAAATGCCATGGCTGGGTATTCATCGAAGATGGGGCACCTCCAGCAATTTCGATTATTTCTTCGATGACCTCTCTTGGCACAGGATCGTCTCGGTAACCCCGAACGCTGCGGCGTTCCTGAACCATGTTCTTAAATGAAGCGGTGTCCATCCAAACTTCTCGTTTCATAGTTGCTGCACTGAACTAAAGCAGGTCGTCGGTGGTAAGCCAACCTGCTGCAACATAACAGTGTCTAGGATTGCTGACATGGGTCTTCGAGCTATGGGTGTCACCATTGATTGTTCAGATCCGGAGCGGCTCGCAGATTTTTGGTCAGAGGCAATTGGATTTAGTCACCGAGAAGGAAACGGTGGCCCTTACATCACGATTTCAAATTCTGATGTCGACCGAGCGGTCAATCACCTGACATTTCAGAAAGTGCCTGAAGGGAAGTCAGCGAAAAATCGTGTCCACCTCGACATGTTCGTTGATGACATCGCAGTTGAAGTGGAACGGCTGGTTGGTTTAGGGGCAGCGGTCATTTCCCCGGCCGGCGACCCGAGTCATCTCGGGTTTGTTGCGGTAGTGCTCACAGATCCCGAAGGTGGGGAATTTTGTGTAGTGGGCCGCCCAGAACATCAACCTGCGAGTAACGACTCAACAGATTCCTGAACTTTCAAAGCTTCGTCGAAAGTGGCAATTGTGTGTTCATCGCCGTTCATCATTCGATCGAGTTGATGTAATTGCGCTGCATAAGCATCAGCACCTAGCTGGTCGCGACTTGAGGAGAAAAGGTCCACCCAGTCATCTGCGGTTGCCGCTTGAAGCTGGTACCAATCCCAAACACGCAACGATCCACTGGTGCCTCGAAAGGTCAGATCCACTACGTCTGGGCCGTGTCCGAGGCTGGTTCCTGCCAAGGTAAGCGGAATAGACCTTGATGAGAACAAAGCCAGCGCTGTTTGTTCACATAGAGAACCGCTTGCCCCATCTTCGTAGTCGATGCGACCATTTTCGAGGGTGATTTCGCCCAGAATTCGAGAAGTCAGGAAAATGAAATGGGACACCACTTCACGAACCCAACCCCCTTGGTCCCGCAGACGTAGCCACTGCGCTTTCTCATGCCACCCTCGCGGCCATTTAGAGAAGTGCAACCTGAGGTCTGCGCGTATCAGATCTCCCAGATCTTGGTCAGTGAGCCTTTGTTGTAGTTCTACGGCTGAGGGAGCGGAGCTAAAAACAAAGTTAACTCCGGCTGGGAGTCCGCTCTGGTTGACCGCATCCACTAGTTGACGACTTGATTGCAGGTCTACTCCGAGGGGCTTCTCACAGAAGATCGCAGTCTTGTGTGACAAGCAGTCAAGAACATATTGCTGATGATGCAGCGGCGGTACCGCCACATAAACCAGGTCACATTCAGCGATTACGTCGTCAGCGCTCGAAGCGATTCTGACGGAATCTGCATGGGAGGAACAGGCTTCATCGTCTGTGTCCCAAGCTGAGATGAGGTCGAAGGCATCATGAAGGTTGAATTGTTCAACAAATCTCGAACCGACTGTCCCGAGTCCGATGATTCCTACGCGGTGAGCCATATGAAGAGTCTGTCATTTCATCGTCTCTGGAGTTGAGAGAGTCCCTTTTATCGTTATTGGGATGAATACAGCACCGGATTTGCGAAGCGGTGTAGTTTCATGGTGTTACCAATACAGGGGGTACCCCATGCACACCGGCTACACAGTCGTCTTCCAAAATCCATTTAATGGTTTGCCTGACCACGAGGTTTATTCCGAAGAACTGCGTCTATGCGACCTAGCCGTCGAACTCGGCTTCAAATCGTTGTGGACAGTCGAGCATCATTTCGACGACTACACCATGTGCCCCGAACCGGTTCAGTTCCTGTCCTACATGGCCGGCAAACACCCCGACGTGCTGCTTGGTACTGGTGTCATTGTGCTGCCTTGGCATGATCCGCTGCGAATCACCGAGGACATAGCTCTGCTTGACACTATGTCGGAAGGGCGAATGATTCTAGGGATCGGCCGGGGGCTGGCACGAATTGAATACGAGGGTTTCAGAGTCGACATGAACTCGTCGCGTGAACGGCTTGTTTCCTATGCCGGGCTGGTAATGGACGCACTCGAGTCTGGGAAAATGGAATATGACAACGAGTTCGGCACCCAACCTTTAAGAGAAATTCGACCCCGTCCCCAACACTCGTTTAAGGGACGCGCATACGCTGCCGCCGTATCGCCAGAATCGATGCCCTTAATGGCAGAACTGGGTTATGGCGTAATGGTGGTGCCACAAAAGCCTTGGGTTGTAGTCCAAGAAGACTTAGCTGAGTACAACCGTGTTCATGAAGAGATCAATGGAGAACCTGGACCCCCACCGTTCTGCGGTGGCTCGGTATTTGTCGACGAGAGCGCGGATCGAGCTGAAGAGATGGCTCGCAAATATATTGGCGCAAACTATGAGAGCGTTATGCGCCATTACGAGTTTGCGAAGGCACCGCATGAAGGGGTCAAAGGCTACGAGTTCTATACAGGCATAACGGGCTATATAGAAAAACAAGGTGCCGACCGCGCAGCGCAAGACTTCGTTGATTTGATGCCCTGGGGGACTCCAGACCAAGTGCTAGAAAAGTTCGACCACATTCGCAAGATGATCGGTATGAACGCGATAATGCCGGGGTTCAGTTACGGAGGCATGCCATTCGAGGACGCCGAATCGTCGATGCGGCTGTTTGCTGACCAGTGTTTGCCAGAGCTCCTCGGTTGGGAATGTGACCCACTTCAAGTTCCAGGAGCCAAACCCGAGTACCGCTAACAGCCCAAAGATCCGGAGGTCCCCGTGAACAGGTATGGCACCGGCATGGTCGTTGCAGCTCAACCAGAAGCTGTTGAAGCAGGCGTAGCGGTGTTGAGAGCGGGCGGTAACGCAGTTGATGCCGCTATTGCTTGTGGATTGGTGGCTGGTGTCGTTGATCCTCAAATGTGTGGAATCGCAGGCTTCGGGAACTTACAGGTCTACTTGCCCGCAGAAGGAATCCATGAATGCATCGACTTCCACGCCAAATCGCCTCTAGGGACCAGAGCCGATCAGTGGGCCGACATCATCATCGGCGAAACCAGAGATGGTTTTGGCTTCGTATTAGAAGGCAATGTAAACGACGTCGGCTATCAATCAATAGCTACACCAGGTTCGCTTAAGGCGTACTTTGAGGCGCAGACGACCTGGGGAGTGAAAGATTGGGCTGAAATTGTGCATCCGGCGATCGAGTGGGCAGAAAAGGGGTTCGTGGTGCGCCCCCACGTTGCTGGCTGGTGGGCTGAGGGAGCGACAATGGGACGAGCGGACAACGTGCAACGCCTGAGGCAGTCAACGACGGGTCGCAACATCTACTTTCGGTCCGACGGGTCGCACAAACGAGTTGGTGATCGCGTCGCGAACCCAGACATGGCCAACACATTGCGTCTCATTGCGGCTGAAGGTGCTGACGTTTTCTACACAGGTCAGTTAGCGAGCCGAATCGCTGAAGATATGGAAGCACACGGAGGAATGCTGGACGAGCGCGACCTTGCCGAATATCGCACTACCCACAACCAGCCCATACAAACCAGCTATCGGGGACTTGATGTAACCACAAATCACCCACCCGGTGGTGGTGTCATGGTCTTAGAAATGCTTAATATTCTTGAAAATTTCGACTTGGCATCAATGGGTCATAACAGTATCGAGTACGTGCGAACGGTTACTGAAGCCATGAAAAGAGCAACTTCGGACAAAGACAGCTTTGTTGGCGACCCAGAACACTTCGACGTGCCCATGGACTGGTTGATCTCTAAAGATCACGCAAAAGAACATGCTGGAATGATCCGGGCAGGCCACCGTGCGAGCGTGGAACGCATGGCCTACGAACCTCGGGACACCACTCATGTTTGTGTCGTTGACAAGGATGGGAATGCTGCCTCAATGACCCACTCTTTAGGGATGCCCTCGGGCGTGATCACCGATGGACTCGGATTTATGTACAACGGCTGCATGGCCGTGTTTGACCCTCGACCCGGAAACGCAGACTCTCTGGCACCAGGAAAGAGTCGCTTCAGTTCACTTTGCCCAACAATGGTTTTTGATGAAGATCAACTGACCTATGTCGTAGGGGCCCCGGGGGGAACTCAAATAGCAATGGGAGTTACCCAGGTACTTTTGAACAGTATTGACTTTGAAATGAACATGCTCGAAGCAGTTTCAGCTCCACGAGTGTCAGGAACCAGTGATGCCATCGATGTAGCAAACGGGGTGCCCTGGTCGGTGACTGATGCATTAGAAGCAGAGGGATACGAGGTCATTCGAAGTCCCCAAACTCACGATTTTGCGTGGGTACACGGAATAAGAATTAGCAGTGAAGGGATCGATGGGGGAGCGGACCCAGCAGCCGACGGGGTTGCACAAAGGGCTTAGCTGGCATCGCCCCAAGACACCGGCACTGAGAGCGGCCCGCGAAACGCCCACCCTCCGAACTCAACTGGCGGACCGATAGGGTCCAGACGCAGTCGTTCCAGACGCTCAAAAATTCTTGGTAGAGCGACATCACCAACCAAGCTCCTTGAGGCGGCAGCTCCAGCACAGAAATGTGGTCCCGCTCCGAAGGTCAAAGCAGCGGCGGTATCGCGTGTCACGTCAAAATCGTCGGGATTATCGAAGTAGTTTTCGTCACGATTAGCTGAACTGAACATAAAGAAGACTCGTTCTTCAGGCTCGAACTCAACTCCGCCGTAGGAATGTTCTGTTGCTATACGACGTGGCGACATTCCAATAGGAGCTATCCAACGGCAGTACTCTTCGAAGACTTGCTGCCAGGACACGTCTCCTGATGTCGCCAACTCAAGTTGATCAGGGTGCTCAAGTAGCGCCCAGATAGCGCCAGCGATGGCGTCACGGGGTTCATTTTGCCCACCAGAAATCGTTAATTTGATGTTTGCCCTCACCATTTCGTCTGGCATACCAGCGTGTGTCATAACCGACAGCAGACTTGCATCGGCATCTCGTTGAATCTCCGGTAGACGTTCGTCGATAGCCTGATCGATAGCTTCCGTCGCGGATATGCAACGCGCCTCAATATCGGGATCTCCCGTGTAGTTAGCCACGCCATCAATCATTGCTTGGCTCCAGGAATCAAGATCCCCAAATTTGACCTGAGTCAATCCAGTTATCGCCTTTAGAGCCTCGCCACTCACAGCCGTCGCATAATCCGGAACAAGATCAGTTGAGCCTGAGGAGGTGAATCGATCCAAAATGGTGTTCGTAAGTTCCACAAACAGTGCAGCCCAAATTTGTTCGACCTTACGTGGTGAGATAGATGGGTAGTAAACGAAACGCTCTTTCCGGTGTTCCTCGCCATCTTTTCGCATCATGTTGCGCCCCATGAGGACGTTCATGAGTCCGCCAGGTTGATCCGAGGAGAAGACACTTACGTTCTTTTCACATGTATGGATGTCATCTCGACGGGTTATCAGTGTGGCGCCGATCTCTGGCACGTAACAAATGGGCGCGGAATCACGCATTTCGGCCAGAATTGGGTACGGGTCCCGCCAAAACGCGGCAGGATCGATATTCATGACCGGAGCAGACGACATTCAACCAGCATTGCATGAATACGAAGCTCAGTGAGACGTAGCTATGAGATACCAGAGGTAGAAGAACAGTGACCTATTCAGTAGTCGAGTTAGAAGAAAAGTACGCCGACGGCTCCCTTACCCCGGAGCAAGTGATTGACGAATGCCTCGACTCCATTGAGGCGATGGACTCAGTTATAGGGGCTTGGCAAGCGGTCTATGCCGAGGAAGCTCGGGCCGCGGCGGAAATCGCTACCGCCGAGATGGCTTCGGGAACAAGCAAAGGACCATTCCACGGAGTGCCCTTCGCGTTAAAGGACATCGTTGAAGTTGAAGGCAAACTCACAGCTGCCGGTTGTGCCGAATGGAAAGACCGCCGGTCCAGTGTCACCGCAGAAGTTGCGAAGCGGTTGATTGATTCGGGAGGAATCCTTATAGGGAAGACAAAGACGGTCGAATTTGCTTTTGGCGGTTGGGGCACGAACCAAAGGATGGGCACTCCACACAACCCATGGGATGAAGATGTTGCCCGAGTTCCCGGAGGTTCATCTAGCGGTTCTGGTGCTGCAGTGGCTTCTGGGATGGTTCCCTGTGCAATCGGTACAGACACAGGTGGCTCCGTTCGCCTACCTGCAGCCTTTTGCGGGATTGTAGGGCTCAAAACCACGGAAGGTTTGTTGCCCACTGATGGGATCGTTCCTCTCTCCCACACCCTAGATACGCCTGGCCCTATTGCTCGATCCGTAGCCGACGCAGCCGTCATGTATGACGCCATGTCGACAGATAAGTTAAATGTGGACCTATCTGCAGGAATTTCTGGAATCCGGATTGGTTCCTTGTCCGACGAAGAACGCGAGGGTATAGATCCCGAACAACTTCTTGCATATGACCGAGCTTTGGACCAGATTGCTGATCTTGGTGCAGACATTGTCCAGTTCGAGCCAACTAAAACATTCGAAGAAATGAAGGAAGCATCAGCGGTGATCCTCACTGCTGAAGGTTATTTCCATCACGGTGCCCTCATGGATAACCCAGAGTCTTTGGTTGACGAGAATGTGCGATCACGTTTCATCGCAGGCGCAGCTATCTCCTCTGCACAATATGTTGGAGCACTGCTGCAACGCGACAGCGATCGCCAAAGCCTCTCCCTAGCCATTCAGAACATTGATGCGCTAGTGATGCCAACCACGCCAATGTTGCCGCTACCAGTAGCAGAAGCTGACGAACAATCAACCCCTGCTCGCTTCACTCGAGCAATCAACTATCTGTCAATGTGCGCGACGTCGGTCCCTTCAGGAGTTTCAAGTCAAGGTCTTCCGACTTCGCTGCAAATTGCTTGTGTCGGCGGAAATGAGAGCGTTTGTATGCAGATATCCGCTGCTTATGAGCGAGCAAGGGGCGATATGCCCAGGCCCCCGTTATTCGTTGATTGAAGTCAAACGAAGGAATCCGAGATGAAACTGGTGTGGATACGAACCGAAAATGGAAAGACGGTTATTGAGGATCTCGAGATTCCTTCCAGCAAAGAAATTCGTGGCTACGAGACCCCGGTTTTGCCAGTTAGTGGGGTCATATTCAGAACTTCTCAACCCCAAGTGGAGATGGGCTATCACAATGCACCGCGGCGTCAAATAGTTGTCCCATTGGAGGGTGAGGTCGAGATCGAGACAGGAGACGGAGACGTCCGGCTGATTACCGCCGGAATGGCTTTGCTTGCAGACGATGTTTCAGGCCAAGGTCACAAGTCATCTTTTCGTCCCGAGAACGGGGTGACACTCTTTCTCTTACTGCCGGACGATCTCGATCCCTCACAGTGGAGGAACTAACAAGCGTCGTTAGTCGTCGTGCAGGACGAATCTGACACGTTTGAATCCGCGTCCTTTCGACTCCGTTTTAGTTATTTCGATTCGACCCACGTCACCGGTAGAAGTTACGTGGGTACCCCCATCTGCCTGCTTATCCAAGCCGACAATGTCAACCACCCGAATTTCGTTCACTGTGTCAGGTATGAGGTTGACCTTTGTTCGGATCAAATCTCTGTCTAATACGGCTTCTGAACGTTGTAGGAACGAGACAGCAACTGGTCGGTCGGCAGCTATTTCGGCATTACAAAGGTCTTCGATTTGTTCGGCGAACCCTGGAGGGAACTCGTCTAGTTCGAAGTCCATTCGGCCAGATAGCGCGTCCATGTTCCCTCCTGTTACGACTTTTTGCCAGCGCTGCCACATGACCCCACAAAGAATGTGCATTGCGGTGTGGGTACGCATCATCTGATGACGCCGAATCTGATCAACGAAACCTGTCACTGTGGTCCCTTGTTGGGGCAAATCACCACCGAGTTGATGCCACACTCGCCCATCGATGGTTCGGACATCCTCAACAGAACTTTCTCCCCCGTCCCACTTGAGCAGTCCTGTGTCGTGAGGTTGACCGCCGCCAGTCACATAAAAAGCGGTCTGGTCCAATTCGACATGGTTTTCTTCTACCGATTGAACGATTGCGTTGAAACTTTCGATTGAAACATCACGCAGGTACAACTTTTCAGTCACTCTAGATTTACCGACCTTTCCACTGCGGTTGTCGCTTCTCGGCAAATGCCCGGGTGCCTTCGATGCTGTCTTCGGTGGTAGCTAGCAACCGAAATAGATGCTGTTCTAAACGCAAGCCGTCCTCCAAAGGCATACTCAGTCCTTGAATGGCGGCTTGTTTTATCGCGCGCACTGCCAGCGGGCCCGATTCCAAGAGTTTTTCAGCCATCGCCTGAGCGGTCGGCATCAGCTCCTCGAAAGACACGACCTTGTTAACCAGACCCAGTCTGTGGGCTTCTTCGGCATCGATGCGCTCGCCGCTATACAGCATCCACAATGCGTGGCTCAGCGGGATGGAACGGGGGAGTCTTTGAGTGCCACCCCCACCAGGCAGCAACCCTAATAGAACCTCACCAAGACCGAATTGTGCATTCGCGGATGCGATTCGGACGTCGCAACCTAAAGCTTGTTCTAGGCCGCCACCATTGCAGTGCCCGTTAATCGCTGCAATCACGGGTTTCCATATTTCCAGTCCCCGCATCAGGTCACCTTGGCCCGCTGCAGCAAAGCTGTCTGCTGGTTCTGGCACTGAATTGAAGTTTTGTTTGATGTCACTCCCTGCGCAGAATGCTTTGTCTCCGGCCCCGGTCAATATCGCTACCCACGCCTCGTCATTGTGAGCGAAGTCTGTCCACACTTCTGCCAAACGATCGTAGGTTGGTTGATCGCAGGCGTTGTATGCCTCGGGTCGATTAATAGTGACGTAGGCGATGCGATCTTTAATTTCGTAAATGACGCTTTCCATGTCGAACCTTTCGTCGATGAGTAATTATCTTTGCAGCACTTACAACTTGCTGCCGAGTAAAGGCACCGAATCGAGGTCGCGCGTTGAAGTTATGACCTCTGGCGGCGTCAGGTGAGAAGCCTCGGATTGGGTTGGTGCTGCAGTGTTTAAAATCCTATTTTGTTACACATGCAACCTGCCGCAACCGGGGCCCTCATCGGAATTGATATTGGAGGAACCAAAACCCTTGGTGTCACGCTGAGCAATACAGGAGAGGTCCTCGGGAAAAGTTTTGAGCCGACCCGAGAAGGCCTTGATATCGCTAGCCACGCGGTTGAGATGTACCACGCCTTGAGGGAGAAGGCGAGTGAGTCGGGGGCCAGCGTTTCGTCGCTAGGTATTGGAATTGCGGGTCTCGTCGATGTAAGCGGACGACTGCATCGAGCGCCCAATTTGGTCAACGCTGATGGACTTGAAATCTGTCAATTAGTGGAATCAGAGATCGATGTTCCAGTTCATGTGGACAACGACGTTAATTGCGCTGCCCTAGCCGAAATTTACAGCGGTGCAGCCAGAGGAGTCCAGAACGCGTTATTGGTAACGCTTGGCACTGGTATTGGAGGTGCCCTAATTGTGGACGGCGCCGTCCATAGAGGTGCTTTCGGAATGGCCGGCGAGCCAGGCCACATGGTGATTGAACCCAATGGAGTGTTGTGCGCTTGTGGCATGAATGGGTGTTGGGAGGCCTACGCCTCTGCTGCAGGACTGCGCAATCTTGCTATTAGACGAGCCGAAGACGGCTACCTAGAAGAGATAAGTGAGACAGTACAAGGAGACCTTGGGGGAATCACCAGCGAGGACGTTACCCGAACAGCAAATCAAGGTGACAAGCAATCGCTTGCAGTGGTCGATGAGTTTGCCCGATGGGTTGCAGTTGGGTTGGCCAATTGTGCTGCTTTGCTTGACCCAGAAATGATTATTGTTGGCGGTGGACTAGTCGCTGATTGGCATCTTTTCGGACAAAAAATTGATGATTCGTTTCATGAATTACTCCTTGCATCAGGCCAACGGAGTTTCATTCCTATCAAGCCGACAGAAAATGGTGAGGTGGCAGGAGCGTTGGGAGCATGTCTGTTGGGGAGAACGCAATGACCGAAAACAAAATCGAGAAGTTGCTCAAATGGCGAGAGAATGTGCCCCCTGGGCGACTTGTAAACCCTGGAGTCCCACCATTTGATTTACTCAACGCGTCTGAATGGTCGGTAATCGACGAATCACCGGGAAAACTCGAATTGATGTGTGAACTTCCCGAAGAAACACTCAACCCAGCAGGGCAGCTCTTTGGAGGGTTCACTGCCGCTTATGTAGATATTGCCTGCCTCTATGCGGCGCAAAGCGACGTTGGAGAAACCCCGGGTTTTCAATCGACCATCAATATGCGAGTCGATTACTTCGAAGCTATTACCCAGAGCCCGTTTCGTATCACCGGTGAAGTTATTCATCGGCGAGGAGAAACGCGTCTAGTTGAATGCAAGATGTACCAAGGAGAGATACTCGCCGTGTATGCCATAACAACAATGAGGCACCAGCCCCTTTCACAGGTGCTCTGACACTGCGGCCATGGCCTCAAAAAGAAGCCTTCCCAGCTGTATAGGAGGCATCTATAAGGGATCGATGCCAATCCAAGTCCAGCTAAATCGACCGATAGGGTCATGAAATGAAAAGGTTTTTCGTCGGAGGCCTCGTACTGATTTTGTTTACAGCGTGTTCTTCTGCATCAAACGTGGAACCTGAAGCAGAGGATAGCCAGACCACAACAACGAACTCCGTAAACGAAGTAGCAGACGAACCAGAGCCAGCGGAATCAACAGCGGCCGCGAAACCACCTGAATTGGTGCGACTCGAAGATGCCTGGGATTTCGCTGCATCTAGACCTGGGACTGATATAGGCCAAGTCTTCCAATTATTTCGCCTCAAACAATCTCTAGGCCCAAAGAACCTTGCTTGTTACGATCCCGAATCAGGCGATGTTTGTGAACAGATCGTCGAGGCAATCAATGTCGTAGGGCTAACCGAACAGCAACTAGCGGTGCTTCTAGATTCGTTAGAACTTCCGTATCGAGTCGTCGAACGAGATTGTGAGCCATTGATGATTACCAAAGAGTTCGTGGCAGGCAGAGTCAACGTTTCGGTCTTTGAAGGTGTCGTTACCGGCTGGGCCTCGGAAGGCGGACAGAGTTTCTGGGATGAAGGAAGCTGTTGACGACAACGTTTCAGGATCGTTAACAAACCTTTAGCGATCCGTCGGTTTCATTTTCAAAACTCGAAGAGTTCAGTCTCCGATTTCGAGTTGTACACGTTCGTCGTAGAAACAAAGCAATCCGCTGATAGCGGACATTGCTTCAATAGGCGTCTCGTAACTCCACACAACGTCCTCTAAATCGTGATCATCCAGCTTGATGCTCCAATAGCGAGCATCACCTTTATGGGGGCAGTGAGTGACGCTTTCAGAAGGGATTAAAAGCTCCATTTCGACATCCTCACGAGGGAAATAATGTCGAGGTGGGAGGTTCCCTTCTAGGAGCAACTGGACTGACGATGATCGCGCCACGGTTGTCTCACCGACGCGAACTTGCACAAGACCCTCTAGTTCCTGAACCTTTATATGACTTTCCACAAGACCATGTTAGATCGCTGACGCTGCTGGCAGACGATATAAGTAAACGTGAAATCCGAGGTTCTACATATATTCCTTCACCCGACCTCACTCAGTGTCTAAGCGAGCTGTCCGATGGAGGCGAGATTGTGGTCTATTGCGTCGTCAGCTACCTGAGTAGCCTTGCAACGAGCGAAGTTCGCTTCGCGTTGCCTGAAGCCGGGGCCTCTGCGCTGGTCGGAGGCTTTTCTGCACGGAACGGTCTTCAGTAAATATCGTATGGAAAACGAAAACCTCATAGTGCAGCCAGATGCACAGAAGAAACTACGGAGAACAAGGTGGATCAATCCAAAATAGGAGACTTGTCAAAGCGAATTATGGGCGCCTACGAGGGAGCCCTAGTGTCCGGCATGATTTACCTCGGTGACGAAATGGGTCTCTACCGAGCAATGCATGAACAAGGCCCGGTTACAAGCGACGAGGTCGCGAAACGAGCAGGCCTCCACGAACGCTTTGTTCGAGAGTGG
>TARA_B100000686_G_scaffold355376_1_pt1 | contig 23202 bp, 19 predicted proteins | sample TARA_B100000686 | Tara Oceans TARA_B100000686 (sample SAMEA2622733) | marine metagenome | biome: marine biome (ENVO:00000447); feature: marine epipelagic mixed layer (ENVO:xxxxxxxxx); material: "saline water (ENVO:00002010), including plankton (ENVO:xxxxxxxx)" | depth 150 m | reverse complement strand
AAGTGAAGTATTTAGGCTACTCTAGATTGCTTAGAATGAGCGCTTACATATTCAACTTTTTCACCAATGCCACACATGACAAGTATTTTTCAAAAACAGCTACAAACAGACAATACCAACGGTCTGTTTGTGGGGCGGGAAACCGTAAGTGAAAAAGGGTTACAGGCACAATTAGGGCCAACTAAAGATAATGAGACACCAATCGTGATTAATAATGAAGAGTATCAGAACCCTCTCTGGCCATAGGCAGCCAGAGAAACAAGGAGCAAAGACTGGAACTTATGAGTTCCAGCGTGCTGCGATAGGGTATCGGCGATCGCGACCAAAGCCACGAGCAGTTAAGCGTAGACCAGGAGGAGCTTGACGACGCTTATGTTCATTAATCTTCACTTTGCGAATGACTTCACGAACTTCTGCTTCATCATAACCAGCAGCAACAATTTGCTGAACACTTTGATCAAGCTCAATAAAGCGATACAAAATACCATCTAGCACTTCATACTCTGGTAATGAATCTTGGTCTTTTTGATCAGGTCGAAGCTCTGCAGATGGTGCACGGGTAATGACGCCTGCTGGAATGACTTCATCCATTTCACCAATATTAAAACCAAGTGCCGCCCCCTTCAGATTTAGATATTCAGAAAGTGCATATACCTGTGTTTTTGGTAAATCTTTAATTGGGTCAAAACCACCAGCCATGTCACCATATAGAGTTGAATAGCCAACCGCCAACTCACTCTTATTGCCAGTTGTTAAAACGAGGCCATGGAATTTATTGGAAAGCCCCATTAATACAATACCGCGACAACGAGCTTGAATGTTTTCTTCGGTCACATCTTCTTTCATGCCTTTAAATGCAGGCGCAAGCACTTGGCACACAGATTTATAAATTGGGCTAATTGGAGTTACTGAATAATGAACACCTAATGTTTTAGCTTGAGTTTCTGCAAGCTCAACACTGAGTTTAGATGTGTAATCAAATGGCATCATGACAGCTGTAACAGCATCAGGACCTAAAGCAGCAACTGCAAGCGCAAGCGTTAAGGCAGAATCAATACCACCAGACAAACCAAGTAAAACTTGTTTAAAGCCATTCTTCTTCACATAGTCAGAAAGCCCTAATACAAGTGCTTGGAACACCTCACCTAAAGGCTCATCGCTAACAGGCATGGTCAGCGCTTTAATAGCAGGCACATCATGCTTCAATACTTTTAGACTTGCTTTATCCCATACAGACTGTGAAGCATCATAATTCAGCACACCAGTTAAAGACTGGTAACGAGCAAGAGAAGCAACAACTTCACCATGCTGATCAAGTACCATAGAACCGCCATCAAAGACCAGCTCATCTTGACCACCAATCTGGTTTACATAGATCAGAGACATTGGCTGACCTGAATCGCGAGATTCAGCAATACGGCTTTTAAGCACACCAATACGTTCAGATTGTTTACGAGCATGGAAGGGTGAAGCATTGATATTCAGCATCACTTCTGCCTTCTGCTCTACTGCAGAAGCCATCACTTGTTCAAACCAAATATCTTCACAAACACTTAAACCAAAGCGAACGCCTTTCCAATCAAAGACGGCTGCCGGCTTAGTGCCAGGCGTAAAGTATCGTTTTTCATCAAAGACTTGATAGTTTGGTAGCTCGACCTTGTAATGGGTTGCAAGTGTTTGCCCAGCATTAATCGCTATGCCTGCATTCATCAAATCAAAGCCATTACGAACCGGTGCACCAAGAATTAATAAAACATCAGGAAATGCAGAGGAGAATACACGCAACTCTTCTAAGCCAGCCGCTGCATCACGAATAAAGTCATCACGAAGCAATAAATCTTCTGGTGGATACCCTGTTACAACCAATTCTGGGAATAAAAGAACCAACGGCCCTTTTGCTTCTGCATCAGCCTGTTCAATATAAGCTTTAACAAGCCTTACATTCTCTCGAATATCCCCAAGCATAGGGTTTAATTGCACAAGACCAAATTTAATAGAATTAACTTTATGAGTATCAACAGCCACATCACTTTGGCTACCAGTATTCATGACCATTTATGCCTCCTCGGCACCTTTTATCCTGAAAAAAAAGAGCCAGTAATGAAATAGAAGCCCATTGCTCACATTCAATACTGACTTCTTTATTTTTATTTATAGATCGAAAACCTTTCCTGGGTTCATGATACCTTTTGGATCAAAAGCCTGCTTGATAAGCTTCATTAATTGAACCTCATCTTCACTTCTTGAGTATCCAAGGTACTCTTTCTTTAACAGACCAACGCCATGCTCAGCAGAAACACTACCGCCAAGTTGCTTGATGATCGCAGAAATATCATGAGTTACACCATGGCATGCTTTAAAGAAATCAGCTTTTTCCATATCAGCAGGCTTTAAAATATTTAAATGCAGGTTACCGTCACCAATATGACCAAACCAAACAATTTCCCAGCCAGCATATGACTTATTTACATGCTCTTCTACTGCTTTTAACATTTCTGGCACTTTTGAAGGCAATACAGAGATATCATTTTTGTATGGAATCTTAGGCGCTATGGATTCACTAATGCCTTCACGAAGAACCCAAAGGTCTTGTGCTTGCTGTGTACTTTGACTGATAACGCCATCTTCAACAAGACCAGCCTCCATAACTGTTTCAAAAACAGCCATTAAGCGCTCTTCAAAGATATCAGCATGTTCAGGTTCACCTTTATCCATTTCAAGCAGCACATAGTACTCAGAATCTGTTTCAAACGGACGAGTGATACTTCTATGCTCTTCAAGGGCAGCAAGTGCATTCTTGGAGAAGAACTCAAATGCGTTTAATTCGAATTGCGCACGGAAGGCTTGCATCACTTCCATTACGGCAGCCATGCTTGGTACACCAAGAACAACCACTTGTGGATCATGCGGCTGAGACGTTAATTGGATTTGCGCCTCAACAACAACACCTAATGTCCCTTCAGATCCGATCATAAGATGACGCAGATCATAACCAGTTGCATTTTTATAAAGACCTTGGTTAGCGTCAATGACACGGCCATCAGCCAGCACAACTTTCAAACCTTGAACCCACTGACGTGTCATGCCATATCGGATTACTTTAATGCCACCAGCATTTGTTGCAATGTTGCCGCCAATTTGGCTCGAACCAGCTGATGCAAAATCAACAGGATAAAAAAGACCTTGCTGCTCGGCAAACTCTTGAAGCGCTTGAGTGACCACACCAGCTTGAACACGTACCTGACGATCAATAGCATTGTAATCAAGGATTTGGTTCATACGATCGAGTGCAAGGACGATTTCACCATTTGCTGCGACAGCACCACCACTTAAACCTGTACGACCACCTGAAGGCACAACAGCAACTTCGTGTTCATAAGCGACACGCATTACTGCTTGTACTTCTTCAACACTACCTGGTAGCACAACAACTGATGGTGCTGGCTCATGATGCTTAGTCCAGTCGCGACCAAATGATGCTTTATCATCATCGGAATCACGGAAACAAACAGCAGGCAAAACAGACTTTAAAGCTTCAACCCAGGGGAACATTGCTAACTCCTCAAGTTATAACGAAAAACGGAAATCTCCCCTGCAATAGCGTATCCAGGGGTTTATCATTAATAAATTTTGGCCTATGATATCATACCAATCACTTAACAGAAGACTTTCGTGACTATTCTTTATGATTTTCGAGACTTTATGAGTCTTCGTATCATCAAGAAGTAGCGAAACCACAGCGTGTAATTGTTTGGTTGCAGATGCCATTTCTAAGAAAGCTCTGCAAGCGTTTATTCAGAACTGATTCATCCTCTTAATGGCAGAATCAGCCGCCTGAAAAAAACTGGATTAAGACCAGTCACACAAGCCATAGATACAGGTAAGCAAAATATGTCTGACAAACAGTCCCTATCAAAAGACAAAATCAAGTTTCTACTTCTTGAAGGTGTACACGAGAAAGCTGTAAAGCTTCTTGAGCAAAATGGCTACACTAATGTTGAGTACCATAAATCTGCACTTCCAGAAGAGGAACTTCTAAAAGCTATTGCTGATGCTCACTTCGTTGGCATCCGTTCAAGAACTCAAATCACTGAAGAAGTTCTTGCTGCTGCTAAAAAGCTTATCGGTATTGGCTGTTTCTGTATCGGCACAAACCAAGTCAATTTAAAAGCAGCTCAAGCTGCTGGTATCCCAGTTTTTAACGCACCATACTCAAATACACGCTCTGTAGCTGAACTTGTACTTGGACAAGCTATTCTGCTTATGCGCGGTATTCCTGAGCGTAACGCTGCAGCTCACCGTGGTGAGTGGAGAAAAGATGCGAAGAACAGCTTCGAAATCCGTGGCAAAACGCTTGGTATCATTGGTTACGGCAACATTGGTTCTCAGCTCAGCATCCTTGCAGAAGCGCTTGGCATGCAAGTGATCTTCTTTGATGTTCTAACAAAGCTCCCACTTGGTAATGCAGACCAAGTTGCAACAATGGACGAGCTACTAGAGCGTGCAGATGTTGTAACACTTCATGTTCCAGAAACACCAGACACGAAAAACATGTTTGGTGAAAAAGAATTTGCAGCAATGAAAGAAGGCGCTGCTCTTATCAACGCATCTCGTGGCACTGTTATCGACATTCCTGCACTTGAAGCTGCACTTGAGTCTGGCAAATGCCGTGGCGCTGCAATTGACGTATTCCCTGTTGAGCCAAAATCAAACAATGACGAGTTCATTTCACCACTTCGCAAGTTCGATAACGTGATCCTAACACCACACATTGGTGGTAGCACGCTTGAAGCGCAAGCGAATATTGGTCTTGAAGTTGCTGATAAGTTTGTTCGTTATTCTGATAACGGTTCAACACTTGGCGCTGTTAACTTCCCAGAAGTTGGTCTACCGCAGCAGCAAGGCGCTCACCGTCTACTTCACATCCATAACAACATCCCTGGTGTTTTGAGTGAAATCAACAACATCTTCTCTGAAGCAGAGATCAACATCCTTGGTCAGTACCTGCAAACAGACGACAAGATCGGTTATGTTGTTATCGAAGTATCTGCTGCATCAAGTGAAGAAGCAATCCAGAAACTTCAAGCTGTTAAAGGTACAATCCGTACTCGCGTACTGTTCTAATAAACGAGTGACGCAGTCGTAGCCTCTTTAGCTATACCTGATCACTCAATCAGAACATAAAAAAGGCGCCCTGTTACAAACACCTATTGTAACAGGGCGCCTTTTTTTTTAACCTCTTCTATACTACATAAATCGTTATATCGAAAAACCGCTGAAAAGCCCAATATTTCAGCTACTACAACGATATAGACGTGCACCTTTTTGGTTCTAAATAGCATTTTTTGCGCCACGAACAATAAGGAATATCGAAAAAAGCACCTAGACCACATAGGTTTAGAGTTGTAACCTCACTGCAAGACATTATTGTCGATAATATATCCATAGCTGTTTGGATATATAGGACAAATCCCATGAATCAAGGGCTTAATAAAAGTTATGTATCAATATAATCAGGTTGACCACCAAGTAATCAAGGAAAGGGTTGCTCAATTTAGAGATCAGACCCAGCGATTCATCAATGGCGAACTGCCTCTTGCAGAGTACCTTCCATTAAGACTGCAAAATGGCCTCTATGTTCAACGCCACGCACCAATGCTGCGTGTTGCTATCCCATACGGTCTTTTGAACTCTGCGCAAGTACGTAAGCTTGCCCATATCGCTCGTGAATACGATAAAGGCTACGCCCATATTAGTACACGTCAAAACATGCAGTTTAACTGGCCAGCACTAGAGCAAGTGCCAGACATCCTTGAAGAACTTGCTGAAGTTGAAATGCACGCCATCCAAACATCTGGCAACTGTATCCGAAACGTGACAACAGACCAATTTGCTGGTGTTGCTCATGACGAAGTTACAGATCCACGTGCTGTGTGTGAAATGCTTCGCCAATGGTCAACATTCCACCCAGAATTCGCTTTCTTGCCACGTAAGTTTAAAATTGCTGTGAGCGCTGATGCTGAAGATCGTGCAGGCGTTAAGGTTCACGATATCGGCATAAAAGTACGTCGTGATGACGGCAAAATTGGCTACGACATTTATGTGGGTGGCGGCCTTGGTCGTACGCCTATGATCGGCTCTCTTATTAAAGAAAAGCTTGAAGGTGAATTCCTTCTTCCATATCTAGAAGCGATCCTCCGTATTTATAACCGTTACGGCCGTCGTGACAATAAATATAAAGCACGTATCAAAATCCTTGTTAAAGCACTGACACCTGAAGTATTTGCAGAGCGTGTACAGCAAGAATTTGAGATCATTAAAGATGGCGACCTTCATACTTCTCAAGAAAAGCTTGAGTACTATGAAAGCTTCTTCAAGCTTCTTGTTGAGCCATTAACAGCTGATACACTGTCTTCAGTTAAAGCAACGCTAGAAGCTGATAAGGCTGCTGATCCAGCGTTTGCAAACTGGGTACAACGTAATGTTCGCCCTCATAAACTTGATGGCTATGCAAACGTGACGCTTTCACTTAAGTGCACAGACATTCCGCCAGGAGATGTATCTGACGATCAGCTTGATGCTATTGCAGATCTTGCAGACGAGTTCAGCAAAGGTCAAATTCGTACAACTCACTTCCAAAATATGGTTTTGACTGATGTACAAGAAGATCAGCTTAAAGCGCTTTACAGCAAGCTTGTGCCATTAAAGCTTGCAACAGCAAACACTGGTTATATTACTGATATTATCTGCTGCCCAGGCGGTGATTTCTGTGCTCTTGCAAACGCAAAATCAATTCCTGTTGCTGCTGATATTCAGCAAGTCTTTGACGACCAAGATTACATCTACGATCTAGGCCCTCTTGATTTAAACATCTCTGGTTGTATGAATGCGTGTGGTCATCACCACGTAGGTCATATCGGTATCTTAGGTGTTGATAAAAAAGGTGAAGAATTCTACCAGCTTTCTGTTGGCGGCTCTTCAAAAGACAATGCAAGCATTGGTAAGATTCTTGGCCCTTCTATCTCTCGTGAAGATATTGCAGGCGCAGTGAAGAAAGTCATCGATGTGTATGTTGAACAACGTCATGAAGGTGAAGACTTCCTCAGCACTCTAGAGAGAATCGGCACAGCAGAAATGAAGGAGCGAGTATATGCCAAACCAGCATCTTAATGGTTCTACCATTGAAAACAACCAATGGTCAATTGCACCAGAAGCAGCTGAGCAGACAACTCGCTTAGCTGAACAAACACAGCTTCAAGTTGCAGACGCCTCTGCAACAAGCACACTGCAAACACTTGAAACTTGGGCAACGGCTGCAGAAAAGAAAAATCTTCTTGTAAGCGGTGATGCTGAAGTTGCAGACATTGAAGCTGCCATTGGAGCTGCAGGCCAAGCACCTGAAGTAATCTTCATTGACTTCCCTGTCTTTACTGATGGTCGCGGATACTCTCTTGCGCGCCTTTTAAAGCGTGCAGAATGGTTTAATGGCAAACTTGCTGCTATTGGAGATGTACTGCAAGACCAAGTGTACTTCTTCTGGCGCTGCGGCTTCGATGTTATCGTGCCTCGCCATGATCAAAACATTGAAAACTGCCAAAAAGCATTGAATTCTTTCAGCCATGTTTACCAACCTGCGGTGAACAACCCAGCGACGAAAGAAAACAAAGCACTTGAGGCTGAGCCAGCATAAGTAAGCTGAGCTAGAAAAAATAATTGATGTAAATATCAATTTCGAGAAAAGGGTGAGTTGTAGTTATACCCACAACTCACCCTTTTTTTATGTCTTATAAAAAACCGGCCAATGGCCCTGTCAGAGCAAGGAGGCTCATGTGCAAGACCATTTTCTACACGCTTTTTTTTGGATATTTTCCGGCGCAACTGTAATTGCATCACTAGTACTCTACACAAGACAGCCACTTTTAGTCGCCTATATTCTGTTGGGTGTCCTTTTAGGGCCTTCAGGCATGAATGTGTTTAAAAGTACTGAAATTATTTCAAGCCTTGCTCATGTCGGTATTGTCTTTTTGCTGTTTTTAATTGGCTTAGATTTACGCCCGCGAAATATTCTTCAGTCATTTAAAACGGCTTTTATGGTTGTGCCTTTTGCAAGCCTCGGGATTATATTAATCAGTACACCTCTCGTGTACGCCTTTGATTATTCATGGACAACCGCCCTTCTCATAAGCATGAGCTTTATCTATTCAAGTACGATTATTGGTGTAAAGCTACTTCCAACAACTGTACTGCATCACAAACACACTGGTGAACTTTTGGTTGCTTTACTTCTGGTTCAAGACTTATTTGCGATTATCGCCTTGGTTGTGCTCAACACCATGGGCGGCACAGCGGTTGAGACTGAGGAAGCCAGCAGCATGATGACATGGCTCGTACCTTTAGTTGGCTTACCTGGCTTAATGGCTTTTGCTTATTTTGGCGTAAAATTTGTGATTATTCCTTTAATTCGTCAATTTGAACGTTTTCAGGAATTTATATTTTTATGTGCTTTAGGTTGGTGTTTAGGGGTTGCACATCTTGCACACAGCATTGGCTTATCTTATGAGATTGGTGCATTTTTGGCAGGCTTAAGTTTAACGCAAAGTGCTATTTGTCATTATGTGGTCAATGCACTTAAACCAATTCGAGATTTCTTTTTAATCTTATTCTTCTTTAGCTTAGGTGCAGGCTTTAATCTCGATATGCTGACAGTTGTGCTTATCCCAGCAGCAATTATGGCAGCGGTATTAACCTTCTTAAAACCATTTATGTATCAGGTCTTATTAAGAAAAGCAGGTGAAGAAGCAGGCACGAGTAAAGAGATTGGCTATCGTTTAGGGCAAGTCTCAGAGTTTTCGCTATTAATTGCATTTTTAGCTTTTCAAAGCCAATTGATCAGTAACGAAGCCTCTCACTTTATCCAGCTGACCACCATTTTTACTTTTATCATTTCATCATATTTAGTGATCCTGAAATACCCTACCCCTATTGCTATTTCAGACCACCTCAGACGAGACTAATAAATATGAGAGATGCACAAGGATTATCCGATCCTTGTGCTATCTCGCATTTCTTGCTGAAAGTCAGGAATACCTCTTAAATCTTGCAACTCCCCATAACTCAGCATGCCTTGGCTAATCCTGTTACGTATTAGCTGTGTCGCATCAGATTTAAAATCTGGTTCTTCTCGCAGCTGCTGTAGAAAACTTACAGGATAGTCATTCAATCTGGAGTTGATATAAAGGGTAGCTGCTTCTTTGTATATTTCGTTTTTTCGAAGCTCAAGTAATTCACTTAAGCCAAACTCACCTTTGTTAATTTTACTAAAATTAACATCACTTGGATTTTTATCACATATTTTTTTGAGATCAACTTCTTTTTGTTCTCTTGCTGATAAATATGGTGAGCGACATGTAGGACATTGTGCATTTGAATAAAGCCCACTCATATTCGGACACTCCACATGAATTGGGTGCATGTGATCTAAGTTCGAACTTATATGATGGCGAACTACATCACCAACTTTAAAATTGTCATAACAGATACCACAAGGGTCCTTAAAGGTCCCTAAGGATTTAGGCGTAATAAAACTAAACATAAAATATGTCCAAATTAACTCTTAATCAAATTCATAACAAGTATTATCTAATCCTTGCAACACTTTTTAGTGCTAATGCAGGACCAACACATGAAGCTGTAAGCTTGTCGTATTCACGTTGCTGCTTAGGTGAGAGTTGCAAAATTTTATCGCAGTCTTCATCTTTGGCTCGTTTCGCTTTTGCACTTAAAGCACGAGCAATTGCTGGCTCACTAAAGTGATTAAAGAGTTTTAAAATTTGACCTGGGCTTAATTTGAGCTGCTGCGCACGCTCTATTAATTGATAAAACTCAGCATTATGCATTTTAAGCTTCGCCTCTAAAGGCTTTACACCATAGTGTTGCAGCACAGGGATAATATGATCTAACCCTTGGTTTTTGGCATAGTCTACAGGGTCTTCACCATGTATATCGAAGTTTTGAATACCTGTCTTACCAAGCATATTTGCCAGCTCTTCATCATTTCCACCTTTAACAAGTGATGCAAGCTGACTGCGTGGGTCTAAAGGTGAACGCTCAACAGTCGTTACAGGACGTGGTTTATTGACAAATAGTCCAGACCACTCTGCTTTAAGCTGAGCATCTCCGTTTGCAAGCATTGCCAGCACAGACTCAAGATTTGAATAGGCCATTGGGTTTACTTGCTTGAAAAGCTGAGAAGAACATTCAGAATTTGCTTGTTGAACAATTGCATCAACCAGCTTCACCAGGGAATACACCTGTTTAGGATTATCTGGGCTTTGTAAAAAGCGCAACTCGTAAGTACCTGCCTGACCAAAGTGAGAATGCTCCAAATTAATCGCAACAGATTTATCATACTGCGGCCCTAGCTCACTTTGCAGCTGAGCCATCACCTTCTCAGGAAGAGTAATTGAGCACAAGCGCCTCTTCGTAAAATCGTTTATTGCTCGAATTTCACTATCGCTTGCAAGCCTACAATTACCTTGAATACCTCCAGCCCGGGAATGAGACATAAGCACCGGAGCAAGGTTAAAAATGGCATTAATAAAGCGACCTTGGCTTTTAATATCTTTAAAGCTGTCTTTAATATCCACATGAATATGCAAACCGCGTTTTTCAACACCTGCACCACCAATGTTGGATGATTTAAACTGCGTTTGCAAATATGAATCATAGCTAGATGTTCGTGCTTCCAGTTCCTGTAAAGTGCCCTCTTTCACATGCATTTCTATACAATCATCCATAACCGCACTCAAAGTAGATGCGGCATGATTTAACGGCGAATTGGTCAGAGCAACTCCATTTTGCTGATTTTGTTGTCGAGCACTTGCCTGTGTAAAGACAGTCACTTTTGCATTATCGATGGTCACTTTTATGTTTGTAGGGGATACTTTTAAATCCCATTCAAAGCCATATCGACCTAAGGGCTTATCTTGAATAGGCTCAACCCCATTAAAAGGAGTTGATTTTACTTTTGGAACATTAATGCTTAAATTTGAAATAGAAGAAATAGAGTCAATCATAACGACACCTCTTTAGACTTTAATAATTCAGCGAGAGCATCTTCAAGCTCATTAGCACCATCGGACATAGCAGTCTCTATTGCGTCTTCGCTCATGCCAGCTTTTTTAGCTTTTATTATTAATGCCATATCTTCAGACTCATACTCACGCACGAAATGCAAAATCATTTGAGGCCGAACACCTGAATCAAGTAAAAGATGGGCGCTCTCTTGCTGTTTTTTATTTAAGTTGCCTTTGGCAATAGCAATGCAAATGGCGCCAGGGTAGCCTGCTTTAGCGGCTTCTACAGCTTTTGCTTGCTGCTCAGGTTTTAACTCAATAATTCGAACTGCATGAGATGGTGCCAATTGAAGTTTGACAAGGCTTTCGACCAAAGCTTGCTGATCTCCATTCATTCGAGTAGCGCGGATAGCATCATACTCTTTAAATTCTTTTTGAAGATATGCATTTACAACAGGAACATCAGACAGCTTTAGTTTTTCAGTCGCCAAAGCCATGCACATCTGATCAGACATACCGTATTGTTTATATTTGAAGGCCTTTTCAAGTTGACTCGAATTAAACTTTTCTGCCATATCAATTGCATTCTGTCCTGAAAAACCTTGTTGCCTAATTTGAATAGCGCTTTGAATTTTTGGCAATTCAGCACTGCAGAGCAACCAAGTCACTTCATATGAGTTAAAACCATGATGCAAAGCCTCAATAAGCGCATCGGTATTCTCAACATGGTGAGGCACTATTCGATGAATATCACTTAGGCTTAAACCAGCTTTTTTGCATTTTAAGATGGCATTAAACTCATGTTCAGGATAATCAACATGAGCCTCAATGGATTCTATTTCACCTTTTGAAAAACCAGTGTCTATTAGCAAATGCAAACGAGCTTGTCGCTTTAGATTATGTGGTAATTGATTAAGGGCTTCTTTTGGTGAAAATCCAAGACTGAGCAAACGATCATGCAGAGTTAGAGCTGCTTGTGGTTTGCGCAATAAATCTTGAGCTTTTTCAACAGATGCTCCATCAACAATGGCATTGATGACTTTTGTTCGAATAGGATCAGGATGTCGCATAAGTCTGGCGATATGCAGCTTATCTAGCCCTTTACCAGAGAGCTGTTCGACTTGAGTATAAAAAGATCTATGGATGTCTGCGTCTACATGGCCTTTAACCCCGTGCTTTTCGAGCAATCCATGCAGATCCGTGAAACCTTTATGCTGTGCAAATGCAAATGGATCAGCACCATCAATTGTGAAATTTAATACCTTGTTAGCTGTTATTAAGGCTTCAACTTGGTCAAGATCATTTTTCTTGCAAGCAAACTCAAGTAACGTCTGCGGGTGTTCTGGCCCATAACCAACATGAGCAACTGGCTTCGCATCAAGAGCCTCAAAATAAGATTGTAATTCTTGTCTTAGCTTTAAATCATCGCCGCAGAATAAATCCAATACTGCATAGATATTCGAATATGACTCAGGCTTAATTGTTTTGGTCACTTCATGCCCTGGGTTATCTTTTGCAAACGCAACCATCTTATCAATAAGGCTTGCTAAAGTATGAATATCCTTTGGTCGAGCAGGACTTTGCAAAGCACGAATTTCAATGGTGCCTTCATTTCCAAAATGTGAGTGTTCTAAATTGACATCATAAAATTTTGCATCCAAAGATTCATTGTAAATAGCATCTTTTAACTGCGGCATGACATCAATGCGCTTTAATTTTTCTTCATCAGGATTTGCAATTTCATCTAAAAAAGCTTGAGCTTGTTTTATTTGTTTTTCACTTAAAGCTCTTCGAACAAGAGTATTCTCATTCACACGAGATGCATTGGCGAGAGTGCCTGTCACATTAAATAAAACAACAAAAAAGCGGCCTAAGCTCTTATCTGAATGAAATGTATTTTCAATGTCAACATGAAAGTGCAAACCATGGTTAGGCAACTCACGAGCACCAATAATATCGGTACCGCCTTTATTTTTTATTTTTAATGCATCTTGCAAGTAAGCACTATAAGCATCAGTATCAGCTTTAATCTGCTCAATGCTCCCTTCTTTAAAATGCATTTCAGTCACGTCATCAGGCGTGGTGATAAATTGTGACGCATAATGCGTTAAAATACTCCCTTCATACTCTTTTTTACGCTTTGCAATTTCTTTGTCAGTAGGCGGACCTCTTCTCGCATCACTCTCATCATCACTCGACTCAACAGCAATAGCGACACCGCTATGGTCTGCAATATCATAGTTATACGAATAATCAAGTAATTCTTTTGGGTTATTTGCTGGCAATCGCAAGTCCCACTCACCACCATAGATCCCTTTAGCTCTTGGTTTAATCGTATCCGTTGATTGAGTTGATGATTGCGTATCTGTTGAGATCGACGACAAGGTCGAATCAATTGAACTTAAAGACGTAGAGCTACCTGACGATCTTGAAAAGCTCGAAGGTAGATCAGCTGCGGGAACAATAGAATTTGACACAAACAACTCTCAACATTGGACCAAAACAAGGTCGGTTTTTAAAATGATAAATATGATGAAGGGATTCTACTGAATGCACTATGCCACCACCAGCATTATTAACAAAATCACACAGATAGACTTGTGCAAGTTATAAAACAGAATGCACTAAAGAAGTACAGATGAGTCTGCTATGCTCCACCATAATAAAAACAACGACAAATGGCTGAGAGCCTTATAAAAACCCTGCAAAAAAACACAGTCAATTGCTTGCAATCCCCTTTTATTTCCTTTAAACACGATAGAGCACATCTTTTTTAAGTTGATTAGTTGCAATCACGATCATTACGCCATCACAGGTATTAAGACTTATAAAAGTGGTAAGGATATACACACAAGGAGCAAGATTCGATGACTATTAAAACCTATAATTTCCCGACTCGTATCATGATAGGTGAAGGTGCAGCAGACCTATTAGCAGCACAACTACAAGCTAAATCAATTATTCGCCCCCAAATCGTGACTGACTCAGGCATCGCTGGTCTTGAAATGTTTACAATCCTTATGAGCAAACTACAACTTGCCGGCCTAGAGCCTGCAGTATTCTCAGACTTTTCAGGCAACCCATTAGAGTCTCACGTCAATGCAGGGGTAAAGCACTATAAAAAAAACAACTGTGATTCATGCGTGCTGATTGGAGGTGGCGCAGCTTTAGACGTTGGTAAAGCCATTGCCCTTATGGCGACAAATGCAGGCACTCTTTTTGACTATGAAGATGAAAAACCAGGTGCTTTGCCAGTACTCAATGCTTTGCCATTTATTGTTGCTATTCCAACAACTGCAGGCACTGGCAGTGAAGTTGGCCGCTCATCCGTTATTTCTGATGATAAAACACACACAAAGAAGATTATTTTTGATCCACAACTTTTACCAAAGCTTGTCATTGCAGATCCGCTTCTCACTGTTGGCCTGCCTTCCTTCGTCACTGCAACAACAGGTATTGATGCATTAACACATTGCGTTGAAGCCTTCCTCACACCAATGGAGCACCCAATGTGTGATGGTATTGCGCTTGAGGGCGTTCGCTTAGTCAGCCAAGCCCTTGTAACAGCAGTGCAAAATGGTTCAGACATTCAAGCTCGTGAAAAAATGCTACACGCTGCCATGATGGGTAGTGTTGCTTTCCAAAAAGGTCTAGGTGTCACTCATTCTTGTGCCCATGCCATGTCAGCAGTGTTCAATACACACCACGGCTTAGCAAACGCCATTATGTTCCCAGCTTGCATGAAGTTTAATGCCGAAGCTGTGCCTGAAAAGTTTGAGCGCCTTGCACAGGCAGTAGGCTTACAAACGCATTCCGCCGAAGCATTCATCAACTGGTACCTTGATCTAGCACAAAAAGTCGATGTACCAATGGGTTTACAGCATCACGGCATCAATATCACAGATCAATTGGTTGATCTTTCACTTGCTGATGGCTGCCATAACTCCAACCCACGCAAAGTCTCCCGCGAAGACTTTATCAAGATATTTGAAGAGGCCCTTTAATGTCCAAAATCAAAGTCGGTATCAGTGCCTGTATTTTAAAGGCATCGAGATCAGAAGAGCGTATCCCCGTTTTTAACGGGCGTCCTCTTGCTTATGTTGAATATGGTATGCCTGACTGGATCAGCCGCTACGGCGGCATTCCTTTGATGCTTCCACCACCTTTAGGTTTTTATGACTTGAAAGTTGGTGAAAAAATTGGAGACCATCCAGAAGCAGACTATATCCTGCAAGTCATGTCTGACATGATGGATTCGATTGATTGCCTTGTAATCCATGGTGGTGTTGATATGGCGCCTGAAAGCTATGGCCAGACTCCACTTAGACCAGAATGGTCTGGTGATTGGATTCGTGATCAATACGAGCTGACACTGTTTAAGCTTTGTCTTGAAAAAAATAAGCCAGTGGTTGGTATTTGCCGTGGTCACCAAGTGATTAACGTCGCGCTTGGCGGCACACTGTATCAAGATACTTGCACTCAAAAACCAGATGCTCTCGTGCACCGCTCGCAAGAAATGTATGAAAAGCTCTACCAAAACACAGTTCTGGTTGAAGGCTCGTCTTTACAAAAGCTCTACCCTGGTATTACAGCTTGCCGCACAAATACAGTTCATCACCAGGCAATCGATCAACTGGCGCCAAGCCTAGTGATGGATGCTTATTGCCCAGATGACAATGTGATTGAAGCAGTAAGTGCTAGCCCAGAGCATTATCCAAACCATTATATTCGTGGCATTCAGTGGCACCCGGAGTTTCAACGACCAAACGCCAGCGACGAAGAGCGCGCGCTGTTGAGCCCTGGGCCAATTCTTGAAGATTTACTCAAAGCAGCAGCTGACCGACTTTAAGCTGCTCGCGCTATTAAAAGGAATTACACATGCAACAAGTGATTAATCCATTCGACCAAAGCGTTGTTGGCGAAGTCCAATACGACACCCTCGATACAATTAAAGCCAAAATTGCGACAGCAAAAGCTTTTATACCAGCTGAAGCCACAGACGATCTTGAAGAACGCCTTGAAGCCATGGCTCGTTTTAGAACACGCTTCCAAGATGACATTGAGAAAGCCGCCAGCTTGCTTGCATCTCAAACTGGTAAACCTGTCAGCCAAGCTCGTGGGGAAATTCAAGCCAGCGATGCCCGTATTGCTTACTTTATGGAACAGGTTCCAGCATTGATTCAAGCAACGACTGTAACGGAAGGTGCAACCCAAGAAGAAAAATCATATCAACCACTTGGTGTTGTAGCCAATATTTCTGCATGGAATTACCCATTCTTTATCGGCCTAAATGTGATTGTCCCTGCACTACTGGCTGGCAATGCAGTGCTCTATAAAGCCAGTGAGTTCTGCCCATTAACAGCTGAACTTATTGCCGAGCAGCTTTGGGATTCGGGTTTCAGCCGTGATCAATTCATTCTTGTGCAAGGCGGCGGTAAAGAAGGCCAAATGCTCTTAGAGCAAGACATTAACGGTGTTTTCTTTACAGGCTCAAGCGCTACTGGTACTGCAATCGCCAAACAAATGGCTGGCCGTATGGTGAAAGTTCAAATGGAGCTTGGCGGTAAAGACCCAAGCTATGTGACTGAAAATGTTGACGTGAAAGCCGTAGCTCAAGGGCTTGCAGATGGCGCATTCTATAATGCGGGCCAAAGCTGCTGTGCTGTAGAGCGTATCTATGTACACCAATCCATTGCTGAAGAGTTTATCTCCCACTTCAAAGCAGAAGTTGAATGCTTTAAATTTGGCGACCCGCAGGATGATTCAACATATCTAGGCCCTCTTACACGAGCTGCGCAGATTGAAGTACTACAAGCTCAGGTGCAAGATGCAGTAGAAAAAGGTGCGACAGTAATTTGCGGTGGCGAAGCAGATGCACGTACAGGCTTCTTCCAGCCAACAGTGCTGACACATGTGAATCATGGCATGTCTGTTATGCAGGAAGAGTCTTTCGGCCCTATTATTGGCATTATGACTGTTGAATCTGACGAAGAAGCACAGCGCCTTATGGCTGATACAGAATATGGCTTAACAGCTGGTGTCTTTTGCCAAGATCAACAACGAGCTCGTGATATCTTGAAGCCTCTTAAAACTGGTACAGCCTATATCAACGTTTGTGATCGTGTCAGCCCATATGTACCCTGGACTGGTCGAAAGCAATCAGGTCTTGGTTCTACCCTTGGTCATGAAGGTGTTTTTGCCTTTGTGCATCCTAGAAGTTGGCAGATACGTTAAAATTCACCCCACCGCTCTTTAATGCTATTTTCACAAAAAGAAAGCCCTTCCATAAATGAAGGGCTTTTTCAATTTGTGCAAACAAGGCAGGATTATTTACTTACAAATTTCAGCTGTTAGAATAACCAATTTTCGTTATCTCTTGCATGTTCTGCGTAAGCTAATCGTTGTGTGATAATATCCGCGGATTGCTTCTCTTCCGGTGTAGGTGCTCTCCATTCACCATCTTCGAAGACCTGTGGATCATAACCATTTTCGTCACCAGAGTAGAACACCCGTTCTTCCCCAAGAGAAACGTATGTTCCATCATACCCTTCACGCTTAAACGTGCCTGGAAGATCCTCATTGTTAGTCAAGTTCAGCTCTTCAACAGGAGATTTATCACCATTACCGCCAGACTTAAAATCTTCATAATGCTCTGGAATGTCTTTTGAGAAAAGATCAGTGTCATTATGGAGGTAATCGTTAAACTTTTCACCTTCTTCAGTGAACTTCATTTGACCTTCATCAGTTACCTCAATGATCTTATCATCAATAAGCTTCTGAACATTCTCAGTGGACATTTTACCGTCTTTATCACCGACGAGCATCATGGCAACTTCTTTGTCCATGCCTTTCAGTTCAAACTCATCACTAATATCTTTAAAGGCTGCTAAATTTTCATTGGTATCAGCAAATTGCTCCTCATTGAGGCCACCTTCATCAAAAAGGCCATTTTCTTCCATATTTTCACGGCTAAAAATAAGCGTTGCGGCATTTTCATCTAGACCATACTTTTCTTTAGCAAAGTCTTTAAACTCATCGATATCAATTGAGTCATCACCGTTTTTGTCCGCATCGTACCCGCCAACAGATAAACCTTGTACATCTTGATGACTTACTTCATTAGCTGCCCATGCCATAATACTTACCTCTTATGTAGTCTAAAATTTATTGTTTGTCTTCTAACATTGTGTCTAAGATATGTTTTTTTATAAGTGCCAGTTCCAACTCCTCTAGCACATTAAAATTAATACTGTAGAGATTCGGAAATTGTTCCGAAAAGAGTGCTTGCACTTGATTTGCAAGATGAGGCGCAAAACCCGAATCCTCCAAACGGAGTGAAATTTCAGTCACAGGAACATCAATAGCTTCGATACCTCCTTTAAGCATATAATGCCTTACTAATCGAAAGATATTAATTGCTTTCACAAAAACTTCTGGTAATTCTGGCAGCATTCTTTCAACCGTTTCTAACCCAATTTGATTTTGATAAAGAGCTTCTAAATCAAATTGGTCAAATGTAGATTGCATAATGTCTTCCTTATTGATCACTTGTATAAAATAATACACTTTCTTCTCACCTATGATGTTTAGGCAAAGCAACATAGTGTCGTATTAATGTTACTGGATAACAATGGCAGCTGTAGCGATTAGAATCAAATAGGTGATGCATGGTATCTTAGCTGATTAATAATAACCCTTTGAACAACTAAATGAATCCTTGTAAAGCAATCAGCTTCTATTTGCCTTAGAATTTAGGCTAGACTATCTTAAGTATGAACATGAATAGTACAGACAATATTTCTAGAAATCCGATAAGAATCAAACTATCTAACTGATTTGACGCCACATTTTAACGATAGCGTCGATTGGTTACATTTCAACCATCGATTTTATCAATATAAAAAACCTAATTTGCTCATATTTCAAGCAATTTCCTGAAAAACTGTTTTGACGATATGCCATTCTATTGACTCCACTATAGAATTCTCATAACATCCATTTCGCATCATTGATGCTTTTTTGACATTTAATTAAAAAGGGAATAAGGCCCTCAATTTTAATCAAAAAATTCGTTATAAAGGTTTAAATTAAAAAGTATTTCTAAAAAAATGCTTTCTGCATTTCAATAAAAAAGGTGAATTATGGTAAGTTCAATACCTGCGGTTAATGGATTACACACTTCTGGACTAATTGCTCGCTATGCGGAGCTTAATATTGGTACTGACAACCCAAATACAGCTGCAGTTTCAATAGCAGAAAATGTTATTAGCAATATGATTAAAGATGGTACTTTAGCGCCGAATAAAAACGCTGAAAATACAGATAAACCATCACCTCACTTAGAATTGCAAAGCCAACTTGAAAATCATTTAAAGCTTATTATTACAGAACATCCAATTGATTACTTTAAAAAGGATGTTATCAGTAAAGGTATTTCACAAGCTGTAAGAGCAATGTCTGATACTACTTATGTTGACATGAAACATATGACAAAAAATGCAAGCGATGAATTACTTAGTATCGCGAAACAAGCCAGTAACTTTATTGCCAACCCAAACTATCAATTAACGTTAAGTGCTGTTTTTGGTGGCACTCAAGATCCATGCCGTATGCGCTCAATTTCTTATGCACTAGCACCACTTGAAGCTCTTGATAAATTATTAGCAATTAAAAAGAATATGAACGATGTTGGTGTGCACACTGGCAACGTAACAATGAAATTGCTTTCTGCTCATAATGCCGCTATTCAAATGAATGGATATGATAAGTCTGTTGAGCTAAATGCAAAATCAATTTTTTCAACAGTGCACAAATACATTGAAGCAACACGTCCACACCTGAAGGGTTCTGATTCAATTCAATATGCGTATGACTCCATAGAGCTTGAGAATGAATTCCTTGATAATGCATTTGAACTGGCAGCCAAATCTGTACCAGATGAAATCGTTGCTCAGCTTCGCAAAATGGGCATGAAACATGGTGGTGAAGAAGGTGCCAATAACGCTGTACGTTACGGATTACTGCATCCACTTGTGACTGGTGACTTTGCTGTTGCTAAAACAGGTGAAGTTAACAAACCTCTTCATGATACAGGTGTTGTATCATACGGTGGTTCGCCAGAAAAACGCTTTAATGCTCTTCGTAAGATTGTAACAAACAGCCTTGTAGAACATAACCCAAGAGTTTTCGTTGAAAAAAATGACATTTCAAGAGTCATTAGTAATGCTGGTGAGCGAGCGGTTTATTATATTGCCACAGACCTTAAAGGCAATAAAGATGAAACTGACGTGAGTATGATTTATGCTGCGGAGAAAAAACCAGAGCCAGACAAAGGCTATTCACGCTTAATCAAAAAAGACGTAGCACTTCTTAAGAATGATCTAGCCATTCACGTTGGTGAGCAGATTGGTATTTTAACAGCAGACAAGTCTAAGCAACCAGAAGACCCTGTTGTTGATCGCGACACGAATTTGAAAAGACGTATTGAAGCAAACCTGTCTAAAATCTTACCGAAACCAAAAATTTGGGGTCGAGAAATGAATAGGATTAAAGCAGAATATCTTGAAAAAGCTGATACAAACAGCATTTTCCACGAGACGAATGTACGTATGCTTGATGCATTAATTGAAAACGGGCCATTCAATAAAGTAGATAAAGTTGTAGCGGCTTTTGAAGCACAAATGTATCCATTACTTTCAGATATTTTAATGCTGCCAAGTCCAAACATTCAGGCAACACAAAGTTTACTGCCTTAAATACAAAAAAGCCCTTGATTTAATTCAAGGGCTTTTTTTATGGCTTACGCTGCTGCACCTTCGGCATTATCCTGCATATCCTCAACATCTTGGGCTCCAACTTCATTAGCCTCCCAACCACCTTGAGCTTCTACAGCAGTCCATTCACCATCCTTATAGGTTTGAGGTACAAATTTATCATCTCCAGAGTATAGAATACTACCATCATCTCTTAAAGTATATTCACCATCGTAACCTTCACGAGTGTACGTACCTGGCTTGCCTTCTTTTTCCTGCAAGTTTAATTCTGCGATCGATTCACTTGCAACTTCAGCAGCACCTTCTGCTAAGTCTTGCATACCTTCAACATCTTGGGCTCCAACTTCATTTGCTTCCCAACCGCCAGTACCTGACTTAAAATCCTCATAATGTTCAGGAATATCTTTAGCAAAAATATTAACTTCATTATGGAGGTATTCGTTAAATTTTTCACCTTCTTCAGTGAACTTCATTTGTCCTTCATCTGTTACTTCAATGATCTTATCATCTATAAGTTTCTGAACATTTTCAGTTGCCATTTTCCCGTCTTTATCACCGACAAGCATTATAGCAACTTCTTTATCCATGCCTTTAAGGTCGAACTTTTCAGCAATATCTTTAAATGCTGCTAAATTTTCATTCACATCAGCAAACTGCTCTTCATTTAAACCACCTTCATCAAAAAGACCATTCTCTTCGAAGTTTTCACGGCTAAAAATAAGCGTTGCGGCATTTTCATCAAGATCGTACTTTTCTTTGGCAAAGTCTTTAAATTCATCTATATCAATTTCATTATCGCTGTTCTGATCTGCATCATACTCGCCAACAGAAAAACCTTGAACATCTTGACGACCTACTTCATTAGCTGCCCACGCCATAGTACTCTCCTCATTTTATATAAATTAATTAATTTTTTTAAATTATTATTAAATTTAAATTGACTCTATTTTATCCAACATTTCTTCAAATATATGCTTTTTAATAAGCACAAGTTCCATTTCTTCTAATACATTAAAATTAATACAGTATATAGCCGGAAATTGTGTTTCAAAAAGAGACTCTATTTGCCCTGCAATAAGCAGTGGTAAACCAGCCCTTTCCAAATGCAATGCTATTTCTGTCACAGGAACGTCTGTTGCGCCCATGCCGCCTTCAACAAGATAGTGACGAATAAATCGAAATATATTAATTGCTGAAACAGACATTGCAGGCAAATACGGCAACATTTTTTCAACGGTCTCAAAGCCAATTTGATTCTGGTAAATAGAATCTAATTCAAATTGGTCAAAACTCGACTGCATGCGTTCTTCCTCTTTCATGTATTTAATAACAAAGTACCAGCCCTAACCGTTCGAAATGTCCAAATTAAGCAATTTATTGTTAATCTAATGTAAACAACATAACAAAAAAATATTTAGCTTAGCTGCAAAACCAATAAACCGAATACATTAAATGGCTTTAAAACCATTTAAAAATGAAGAGAGGGGTTTTTAACGAAAGTAATCGTGAATTACTTGATGTTCAAGAGACTCTACTCTTTCTGATGTAATGCTAAGCTCACCAGGTAAAACCCAATAGAGAATAACCATAGAATGCTCTAATAGAAGAGGCGGCATTCCAGCCTTATCTAAAATTGAAGGTAACTCTTCCAAAAAGACTGTTTGATTTTCCAAGCCTGATTGACACAAATAAAATCGAACCAATCTCAATAAGCTAATTATTTTAACTATCTCTTCAGGTAACTCAAACAACAATCGTTCAATTGTTTCCCGTGCTAAAGGGGCTTGATCAAACAGCTCATCATTACTAAAATCTAGTGCAAGTGGCATGAATAAAGTCTCATTGCAAATTATAATCGTATATTTTAGGCAACACCTTTATATTGCAATTTTAAACTTCAATTATTGTCATTATTTTGAAAGTAAAATGTATATTTACTGTGAAGACCTATTTTAAAGAATAGTAAACAGGAGATGATATGACATATATTTGTAAACATAACGACAATTAAAGAAAAGCCATAAAAGCCATAAAAGTCAATTACACTCACATATAATCTATAGATACTATAGAATCATGAAGCAGCAACTCATCCTTAAGCGCTGCATCCATGCAATAGGCTTCTCATTCAGTGTAAGCTGGACGTCCTGTCCTTGCGATATCCTATCAACTTACACCAGAAAATGCCCTCACAAACAACACTCCTCGATGTCTGCTTTTTAAATCAGCTCTGAGCTGATAGGATCAGTATGCCAAAATAAAATGATATTTGTGTGGCACTGCGTTTGCGAAATGTTATCCAAATGGGCCTTGTTGCACGGTGATTTAACTCATTTTCCTCACCGGCATGCCAA
>TARA_B100000686_G_scaffold349215_1_pt1 | contig 23247 bp, 20 predicted proteins | sample TARA_B100000686 | Tara Oceans TARA_B100000686 (sample SAMEA2622733) | marine metagenome | biome: marine biome (ENVO:00000447); feature: marine epipelagic mixed layer (ENVO:xxxxxxxxx); material: "saline water (ENVO:00002010), including plankton (ENVO:xxxxxxxx)" | depth 150 m | reverse complement strand
CGGGATTGAGATCGTTTGTTAGAGAAACTATTCCTCGAAAAAATCTTTGGCACGCTCAAACTCCACAGGTTTTTCCATATAAAATTTTGCGAGATGCGTTTGAGATCGCTGATATAAAAAATATTTCAGATGAAAGTTCAGTCATGGAAGAAGCGGGACATAAACCACATTTAGTGGCAGGACACAGTGATAATATAAAGGTGACAACTGCTGTTGATTTAGATTTAGCAAAAGTTATCTTGAGTGAACGCTATGGAGAAGATCTATGAGAATAGGGAATGGATTTGATATACATAGACTTGAATCTGGCAGCCCCTTAACAATTGGAGGGGCTCAGATTTCATGGACGCATAGACTGTCTGGTCATTCCGACGCTGATGTTTTAATTCATGCAGTCTGCGACGCGCTTCTCGGTGCGGTCGGTTATGGTGATTTAGGAACTTTGTTTCCAGAAACTCAAAATATAAACCGAGATCGTGATAGTCGTGAATTTCTACGTGTTGTGGGCGCCAAATTAACGGAGCTCAATGCAGAAATACAAAATATCGACTGCATTATAGTGGCTCAAAGACCTAAGCTCTCAGACTACTTTCCTGAAATGATATCCAATATTGCTTTGGATCTGATGATCTCCAATAGTAAAGTCCACGTAAAGGCAAAAACAGCAGATCATTTAGGCGTGATTGGCCGAGAGGAAGGTATCGCAGCTTTTGTAGTAGCGTTAGTTGAGGATAATTAACAACTTAGTAAAACATAAAGAGCTCCGGTTCCTCCGTCGCTAGGTATCGTAATGCAGTATGCTAAAACCCGAGGCTCGTGTCGCAGTTGAGAGAGCGTAGCCTCACGCACTACGGAATAGTTGCTTGGAGAACTCCTGCCTTTACCAGTTACCACGCGCACGCAACCAGACTCGGTTACTGTGGCTTTGCTTAGAAAATGATGTAGACGATGGATTGCTTCGTGTTTTGTATAACCATGTAAATCTATTTCATCGCAGATTGTTAAACGACCTCTTTTTAGATTCTTTAACGTCTGTTTTCTAACACCCGATCTATAAAATAAATCTCCTTCGTCTCGGAGTACTCCTGCATCTTTGGTGGACAAGGTTGACGAGTGTTTATTCGTAGATGGGTGCTCCTGAGTATGATCGTCATAGAAATTTAAATCTCTTTTGTTCAAAGACGTACTATCTTCAACAGGCCAACTTTCATCAATTGCCCGTCGAAATAGTTCGCTATCTTCCGCACTGATAATTTTTCCTGTAGAATTTTTGCGCGATGTCATTCTATTTTATTCAGGTCTAGATGAGAGAAACTTTTCGGCATCTAGCGCAGCCATGCAACCAGTTCCTGCGGAAGTGACAGCTTGGCGATACACGTGATCCATTACATCCCCAGCGGCAAATACCCCAGGTATACTTGTCGCTGTTAAATTTCCATTATGACCACCTTTTACTATTATGTATCCATCCCTCATTTCAAGTTGATCTAGAAATATTTTAGTGTTTGGATCATGTCCAATTGCTATGAATACACCATGCACATCGAGGCTCGTCACAGCTTCGGTGTTTGTGTTCGCAATCCTGATCTTAGTAACTCCGGAATCGTCTCCGATAACCTCGTTCAATGTATGATTCCAACGTATTTCAATATTTCCATCGTTTTTTGTTTTTGCTAACAATGCATCCTGAAGAATTGCTTCAGATCTTAAGGCATCTCGGCGGTGGATCAGTGTTACCTTTGAACAGATCTTTGATAAGTAAAGTGCTTCTTCCGCGGCAGTATTGCCTCCTCCAATAACTGCTACGGGTTTATCTCGGTAAAAAAAGCCATCGCAAGTAGCGCATGCAGATACTCCTTTTCCAAGAAAACGTTGTTCTGATTCCAAACCAAGGTAACGAGCAGAAGCACCTGTGGCGATTATTAATGCGTCACAGGAATATGTATCACGATCTCCTACAAGTATGAAAGGTTGTTGATTCAATTCTGCGGTGTGAATTTGATCGAGGATAATCTCGGTATTGAAGCGCTCTACTTGTTTTTGCATTCGCTCCATCAATTCCGGCCCTTGAATTCCGTTAGGTTCTCCGGGCCAGTTATCGACGTCAGTAGTTATAGTCAATTGCCCACCTTGCTGTATTCCGGAAATCAGTACTGGGTTGAGGTTAGCTCGAGCTGAATAAAGCGCCGCAGTGTATCCTGCTGGGCCTGAGCCTAGAATTAGGAGTTTCGAATGTTTCATTTATTTATCTGATGTGGAAGAAAATTTAAGCAAATTAGCCTTTAAACTGTGTTTGTGACATAGAAAAGCTGTATGTTAAGCGGTTTTTAGCCCGACTTAAAACTTTTTTCTAAAACGGTGAGTAAAAACCAATGGTCGGATATAATTAGGGAAGCAAATAGGACAGATTTTCTCGACTAAAGACTTCCTTTGGCGCAGGCAAAAAGACACTCGACAACTATAAAAGCACTCCCTAACATACCCCCAAGACTTGCTCGCTTGGGCCGGGAGGTGTTGGTCATCGCATATGCTGCGTTGACGCTATACCTTTTGGTTAGTCTTGTCACTTATTCTGACCAAGATCCGAGTTTTACGTTTACCGGTACCGGGAGCTCAACACAAAATTTAGGCGGCAGTTTTGGAGCATGGTTTTCTGATTTGTTTTTCCATGCTTTTGGATATACAGCATTTCTTTTTCCAGCTATTTTTGCTCTTCTTAGTTGGAGAACATTCAAGTATCAAAAAGAAAAACCTGCTAAATACATAAGAGCAGCTCACACGATTGGCTTACTCCTCGCTTTATTTTCGGCCTGCGGATTAGAGCACATTCACTTTCCTAGAGAGGCATCTATTCTATTATTTGAAGCCGGAGGGTGGGTTGGCAGTCTTAGCGGTGTATGGTTATTGATGGTATTTGGTATCGTCGGTGCTACTGTAATTTTATTGGTAATGTTTATAGCGGCTATTTCATGGGCTCTTGATGTTTCTTGGTTTTTTATCATGGACTGGATTGGAAAATGGACTTGCAAAGGTTTTGATTGGCTTCTCGATTACTTTAAATCGCTGATTGATCAGGCTCAAGGGTTATCAATTAGAAAAAAACGGGAAAAGATTGGAACTGGCATAAAAAAGGGTTCGGATGGAAGAACATCAGTAAGAATAGAGCCAAAAATATCTCCGCCCAAAGCTGGAGCTCGTATTTATAAGGAAAAGCAAACACCAATTCCTATTTTTGCAGAAGAGACGGTGCCAAACGGAGCATTACCTCCATTAGGTCTCTTAGATACACCAAAACAACAATCAGGAGGTTATAGTAAAGAGACATTAGAAATGATGTCGCGCTTAGTAGAAAAGAAATTGTTGGATTTTAATATCCAGGCGCGAGTAGAATCAGTACAGCCGGGCCCAGTCATTACTCGATTCGAAGTAGATCCGGCACCTGGCGTAAAGGCAAGCCAGATAGTAGGTCTCTCTCGTGATTTAGCAAGAGCATTATCCGTAGTAAGTGTTCGTGTTGTTGAGAATATTCCAGGAAAAACTTTTATCGGATTAGAGATCCCAAACGAAGAACGTGAAACTGTTCATTTGCTAGAAGGGCTAGCATCCGAAATTTATGAATCGAGCAAAAGCCCTTTGAGTCTAGTGTTAGGCAAGGATATTGCAGGGCAAACGGTTATCTCAGATTTGGCTAAAATGCCACATGTCCTAATTGCGGGTACCACTGGGGCAGGGAAGTCGGTTTGCATAAATGCTTTAATATTAAGTATTGTATATAAATCCACTCCTGACGATGTGAGACTTATATTGATAGATCCCAAAATGCTTGAGCTATCAACCTATGATGGTATACCGCATTTACTCACACCCGTTGTGACAGATATGCAGAAGGCAGGAAATGCGTTGCGATGGTGCATGAATGAAATGGATCGACGTTTTCGACTTATGTCCGCTCTTGGGGTTCGCAATATTGTGGGCTACAACCGTAAAGTATTGGCTGCACATAATGCAGGACAGCCGTTATTTGATCCTCTTCAACCGCAGACAGATGACGAAGAAAGAAATAATGAGCAAGCTGTGTTATCAAAAATGCCCTACATAGTAGTTATTATAGATGAACTTGCCGATCTTTTTATGGTTGTTGGAAAGAAAGTCGAGGAACTAATAACGAGAATTGCTCAAAGAGCTAGAGCAGCCGGAATTCATTTAGTTGTAGCCACCCAAAGACCTTCAGTCGATGTTGTAACGGGATTGATCAAGGCGAACATACCAACACGGATAGCATTTCAGGTTAGCTCTCGAGCGGATTCCAGAACGGTATTGGATCAAATGGGTGCTGAACAATTATTGGGGCATGGCGATATGCTCTTCCTACCTCCTGGCACTGGGTTTCCAGTTAGAGTACATGGATCGTTAGTTTCTGATCAGGAGGTTCATAAAGTGACTGAGCAGCTGCGTAATAGTGGAGTGCCGGAATATCTTGAGGGTGTTTTAGATTCCAATAGCAATCCCGATGATTTAAGCAGTGATTTTAGTGGGGGCAACGGAGAAGAGGATCCTTTGTACGATCAGGCTGTCGCTTTTGTAGCCGAGACGAGGCGCGCATCAATCTCATCTGTGCAACGTCAATTACGAGTTGGTTACAACCGAGCGGCTAGAATGATTGAAGCAATGGAAACTGCTGGGGTGGTTAGCACGAATGAAAACGGTAAGCGAGAAGTTTTGGTGCCCCGAACACAAATGAGATGATAATGACCAATATTCGGACTCTGACTTGCATAGCTATTAGTTTCTTTTTAGGACTATATACAGCAAGTGGAATTGCATCATCCGAGAGCCCTCAGCTTGATAGGTTTTTTCATGACCTTCAAACATTTCGAGCAGATTTTACACAAGTGGTTTTAGATCAAAATTTGGTTCCGTTGAGGGAAAGTAGTGGACGTTTATGGATATCTCGACCGAACAAATTTCGATGGAACTATAGTTTTCCTTTCCCACAGCAGATTATTGCAGATGGTGAGAAGGTATGGGTCTATGATATTGATTTAGAACAAGTTACGGTACGGAATCAAAACAATGCACTTGTGGGAACACCCGCTATACTTTTAGCTGGAAAAGGTAATTTAGAAACCGAATACAACATTAACAATATTGGACTTCAGGGATCAGTTTTTTGGGTTATCTTGCAGCCAAAAAATAACAATACTAGTTTTTCTGAAATACAACTAGGGTTCCAGAAAAATACATTGCGACAAATACAACTACTTGACAAATTAGAACATATAACCCGTATTGTATTAAATCATGTTGAAGAGAACGTATCGATTCCAAGCAAAACCTACAAATTTGAACCCCCTATCGATGTTGATGTGATTCAAGAAGATAACTGATGGTAACAGTGCTTGTGGTTGGTATCGGGGGCGCAATTGGAGCCATCATGCGATGGTGGACCGGTATACTTTTTAACTCTGTTGGTTTAGCTAGTTATTTAAGCACCCTATCTGTGAATTTTATTGGCTCATTCCTAATCGGGTTAGTATTTATAACTTTACAGAATAAATATCCTAGTGGCGAATTAATACATAGTGGTATCATGATTGGCTTGCTAGGCGGTTTCACAACATATTCTGCTTTCTCTCTAGAAGTGGTGAACATGATTGCATCTGGTTTATTAGGACGTGCCCTAATGTATATTTTTATTACTTTAATTTGTTGCCTAGCTGCGGCTTTTGTTGGGACAACTGTTGGTAGGGCTTTATGAACAGCTTTAATATATGGTAATTGATTATGCTAGATCCACAGAACATTCGACAAAACATTGACGCTGTAGCAGAGCAATTGCTTCGCCGAGATTACATAATTGATAAAAACAGAATCTCCGCTTTAGAAAAGGAGCGAAAAGAACTGCAAATTCAGCAGCAAGACTTACAAAGTCAACGCAATCGTGCTTCAAAGGAAATTGGGATTCAGAAAAAGTTAGCCAATGATTCTATAGAATTAGTTGATTCTATGAAGGAATTGGGCCTTAAATTGAGCAAAATACAGAAAGACTTGGTGTCAGTTCAGAATGAATTAAATAATATTCTGGAGAGTATGCCAAATATCCCGCATGGTTCCGTGCCTATGGGAAAAAGTGAACAGGATAATGAAGAACTTGACAAATGGGGCCATCCCCGGCAATTTAATTTTCAACCAATTGATCATGTTGAGCTTGGCGCAAAATTAAATATGATGGATTTTGATAGAGCGTCAGCAATGAGTGGATCTCGATTTGTAACACTAGCAGGTCCATTAGCAGGCTTGCATCGAGCTCTCATTCAGTTCATGCTTGATCTTCATATTAGAGAACATGGATACCTAGAAGCCTATGTGCCATTTTTAGTTAATGCTGATTCCTTGTTCGGAACAGGACAACTGCCGAAATTTCTTGATGATCAATTTTGCACTGATTCAGATCCACAATATTTCTTAATACCGACTGCAGAGGTGCCGGTAACGAATCTTTATCGGGACCAAATCATTACAGATGATATGTTCCCGATAAAACGTGTGTGTCATACGCCGTGTTTTCGTCGCGAAGCTGGATCTTACGGGAAAGATACGCGAGGAATGATTCGGCAGCATCAATTTGAGAAGGTTGAGTTAGTGCATATTGTGAGACCGTTGGAGTCATGGGAAACTCTTGAAACATTGACAAACCATGCTGAAATTGTTCTACAAAAACTTGAGTTACCTTACAGGAAAGTTGTGCTTTGTACGGGAGACCTTGGATTTGCTTCGTCTAAGACGTATGATCTAGAAGTATGGCTTCCCGGCCAACAAGCATATAGGGAAATTTCATCTTGTAGTAATTTTCAAGCTTTTCAAGCAAGGCGAATGCGTACTCGGTGGCGAAATCCAGATACCGGAAAAACTGAATTTGTTCATACATTGAATGGCTCAGGAATTGCCGTCGGAAGAGCATTGGTTGCAATTATGGAGAATAATCAAAATGAGGATGGATCGGTGAATGTGCCTTCAATCCTTAGGCAATATATGGGGGGATTGGATAGAATTACGTAACACCTTAGCTAATCACCTGAGCAAAGAAGCTTCTTTTTTGAATTGGCTTCGAAGATTTCTAACCAATAACAGAGCTCTTATGCCTGTACTGTAATAACATAATAACAGTATCACGAGGGTGGGGTGGCAGAGTGGTTGAATGCACTGGTCTTGAAAACCAGCAAGGGTTTGCGCCCTTCGAGAGTTCGAATCTCTCCCCCACCGCCAAATCTTATTTCAATAGATTACTCCAAATGCGGAATGAGAAATACTTATATGAGTTGATAGCCCACTCCACCAACTCCACATCATCAGAGAATCATGGTATGTAATATTGGTTCTTGCTTATGTCAATAATTTGCTCTTCGAGCAATTTAATAAGATGTGCGCTGAGAGACCATTTCGCAAAGGGATGCAAGGAAGATTCAACATCATCGTATACCAGTGACACCAGTGAATCTACATTGCCTTTTCCAAGTGATTTCAAGCAATTAAGTATTTTATTTTCACGGTTTAGACGATGATTGATTATCCAGTCGATTGTTTTCTTTGGAGTATTGATAATGCTTCCATGTCCAGGAGCAATATTTGATATGTCAAAACACTTTAGTTTCTCTAGCGAGCTTAAATAGTGACGCATATTTCCATCAGGAGGTCTAATGACAACCGTGGATCCTTGCATTATATGATCTCCTGAGAATAGTAAATTATCCTCCTCGAGCAACAAACAAATGTGGTTTGCAGCATGGCCCGGAGTGTGGATTACTCTGAGTATAAATTTGGATGTTTCAAAAACTTGCCCATCTTCAAGGTGATAGGTTGGGTTAAATGATCTATCCTGATAAGGTTGTTCTGATTTTATCCCATAGATGGGTATTCCCAGTCTATCATTATATAATTTTGCCCCTGGAGAATGATCTAAGTGGGTATGAGTTACGATTACAGCTTTAATAGTTTTTGCGGCACCGATGATCGTATCGTAATGAGTTTCCAAAGCAGGGCCAGGATCAATAACTACTACTTCATCATCGCCTAAAAGATAAGTATTAGTGCCTGGTCCCGTGAAGACTCCGGGATTGTTTGCGGTAATTCTACGAGTCCGTTTAGATATATGTTGTATGAGCCCGGTCTTAAGTTCCATTTTAAAAAGTCCTATGTATGCTATTTCAATAGTCTCATTAAGTTTTTAAGATAAATTCAAGCATTGTGATTCAAAGGTTTTGATTTTTTTCGAAAGAATTGTAGATTTACTATTTATTAGTTCCTCTATTGATTTGTAGCCACATATTGCTTGTAAGCTCTTAATCGTAGGGGTGTACATCTTAAAAGCGCCATTAAAGTGCTTATCAAGAGCTGATTCAGGTTTTATCCATAAGCTGTTTAAAATCTCTGATCTATGTGCACAAATATTTTGGCCGACTGGCATAGGGGCGATGAAAAATCTCGTGGAGTACCGTCGTTTAGCGCACTCTGGGGTAACCCAATTGCCAAGATAGGTTAATTCGTTTATCGCAGGCAAAATACCTTCATTCAAACAGATTATTGATAGCGTAGTATTTTTTTGGTTTAAATTCTCTTGGTATGCAAGCACGCCCGGCATCTGGTCATGATCGACATATTCAGGCGTAGCGTGATTAATTTTGGTCGCTAGAAGAACACCAGTTTCTTCGAAACATTCACGAATGCAGCCGATAAAATAAGGTAATACAAATTTATTTAATTTTGTGATGTCATAGGGTACTTGATCTGCTAAGTGGCATGATAAATGGTGAAAATTAGGAGAATAATCCTCCTCGCAAATTAATCCGCCAGGGAAAGCATATGCGCCACCAAAGCTCATTGTATATTGACGTTGTATAAGGAAGACTTCTATCCCGCTATGCGTAGCGACGTTTCTTACTAGAAGTACGGTTGATGATGAGAGTGGTTTCAAGTCAAGTTTAACGCTTAATTAAGCAAGGATTATTGTGATAGTGTACTTATATAAAAAATATCTTTAAAGACAGTATAACCAAGAAAACCTTGCCTGATAATTCTTTGCTAATTTAGATGACATGTTTCTTTCAAACGTTTGGTTTAGACAGGGCTAAAGAACTATAATTTTGTTTCTGAGATAAGTTATCAAAGAAAAGGCCGTTGAGTATTAATATTAAATATTTCGATTGGCAGTTGGTAATAGCATATATAAGGAGTGCTAATTATGCCGAGTAAATTTGACTCTAATTTTGTGATAGATAGGTCTCTTGAAACAGCTATTGACTATATAAGAAATGTCCCTAGTCAAATTGACGATTTACCTTTGGAATTTCCGGAATTGGGTATAGGTCAATCTGAAACGTTAGCACTTCTTGCACCATATATTTTAGGCAAATCAGCCCGTTTAGGGGGGCCTGAATCATTTGCACACATGGATCCTCCGACACCCACTATTGCCTGGGCGATCACAATGTGGAACGCTTGTCTTAACCAAAATCTATTGCACCCTCAAACCGCGCCTTTCGCTAGATCAGCCGAGAAGCGACTTTTTGATTGGCTTTGTCCATTATATGGAATGGAGGGGGGACATATGTGTTCCGGCTCAACATTGGCTAATTTAACAGCCTTATGGACGGCACGTGAATCGCAAGGTGTCAAGAAAATTATAGCGTCTAATGCATCCCATATAAGTATAAGAAAAGCAGCGAATATTTTAGGATTACACTACTTAGAATTGCCGACCAAAAAAACAGGAGAGTTAGAATTGTCGACGCTCGGAAGAATATCTGATGCATGCCTGGTTCTTAATTGTGGAACAACGTCTACAGGTGAGATTGATTCTTTCGATATAGCAGGGCAAGCAAAATGGACTCATGTTGACGCAGCATGGGGTGGGCCGCTTAGATTAAGTGATAACCATGCTCACAAATTAGAAGGTATAGAAAACGCCGATTCAATAGCAATATCAGCACATAAGCTTTTAATGCAACCAAAAGATTCGGCGTTGGTGATGTTTCGTGACATCGTTGGTGCTAACGAGAATATTAGTTTCAACAGTGGTTATTTAATCGACCCTAACATAGGAATTCAAGGTTCAAGGGGTGCGGCCGCAACTGTTTTGCTTGGAACACTTATCTTATTCGGTAAAACTGGTTTTAAAGAGCTCATAGATCATTTGATGGGGCTGGCAGATTCTTTAGCAAAAAGACTAAATTCATTGGAGGCTATCGAGGTATTAACCTTACCAAAAACTGGTATTGTCGTATTTCGGCCCACAAACAAAGATATTGATGAAATTAGCAATCAACTATATAACGGAATAATTTCAACCTGCGCAATACAAGGCGATAAATGGTTTCGGGCTGTGGCCGCAAACCCATTTGCGGATATCGACCTTATTTCAGAGAAAATAGAAAAATTAATAGTATCCTAGAGGCCAATCGCTATTTAGTTAGTTAAAATCATTAGTCAACTTCTGAGAGAAACTTAACTAATTGATCGTTGAATATTTGCGCTCCTTCGATATTAGACAAGTGTAGGGCATTTTTTATCACGACTAGGCGCGCATTGGTAATTTCATTTTTCATGAGCTCATGCCCAGCAACAGGAGTGCCTGGATCATGCTCTCCCACAATTAACAACGTGGGTAACCGTATCTCAGATAGTCGATCGAGCAGATTTAATTTCATAATTGCAGCCGAACAGCCGTTATATCCTTCAATACTAGTTGACTCAATCATGCCCCTGACCTCGGCAACTGTAGATGGTTGTTCATGTTGGAATTCGGACGAAAACCATCGATCAAGTGTGTCATCAGCAATCCCATTCATTCCTTCAGTTTTGGCAGTAGCAATTCGCTTTTCCCACATCTCTAGCGCACTCGTCGGTGTTTTGCTTGTTGTATCGCACAATGTTAAAGAGTGGAATCGATTTGGATCCATAAGGGCTGCAGTTTGCCCAATCATTCCCCCGAGTGACAATCCAACAAAATGTGCAGAATCAATTTTCAATTTATCTAATAAACCAAACAGGTCATTCGCAAGTAATTCCAGCGTATAATTGCCCTCCGAGGAATCAGTTTTTCCATGCCCTCTTGTGTCATAGCGTAATATGCGGTAGTTTGCTTTTAAAGGTTCAATTTGAGAGTTCCACATGTATAAATTTGCTGCCAGAGAATGACTAAATATGATAACGGGGGTGCCGGCTCGTCCTGCCAGTTCATAATTAACATCAATATCGCTCACTCGAATTTTCATAAAAGAATCAGGCCTTATACTCTTGATTTATTGGTATTCAGCGTTGCAACTTATTTCATAACACAATTTAATTACTTTAACTAGCATTGTAATTCTTCCATCGGTATATTTAGCTAGCACAGTTCGAATTATCCCAAAATATTCTATTGATTTTTGGTAGGTCGCGTAGCATACGCGCCATTACTCCTATTGGAAAAGATTCAATATGACCTACAGCTAACACATAATTACCGATATTGCTCTCGTTTTGAATGCGTATGTAATAAGTACCGGTTGGATAAGTTTTAGTGCTCCTGAAGTTTTGACCTAGTTCAGGGCCTACCCAGTACCATTTTCTACCAAATTCCTCAAACCATGGCCACCACTCGAAATTATCCCCGGTCGCTGTCTCCAATATTTGAAAGTTAGAGTCAAGAACATCAAGTGAGAATGTTCTTCCCACCGAGGCACAGGAATCTAATTTAGGCTTAGTTAAACCTGCATAAAAATCAAATTCTTTATCACTTATGATGCGATAAATATGCGGTTCCCCAACTAGGCGAGAGTATATTGCCTTGGAAATCTCTGGTTTCTCAATCTCGTATGGCATTTCGCGACTATGCACATCATTTATTGCCAAGATAGGTTGATGAGAATATGCAGAGTTCGATATAAAAAAAAATACGGAAGCAAGCAATGAAAAAAATATTTTCTTAGTCATGATCATATTATATTAGGTAAAATATAAAATCTATGTGAACATTTCTACGAAATTATTCCTAAAATTCATCAATAAAATAAATACGGGTCAAAGAAATTGAATATATGTGCGCACTTAGATTATTTAAAGACTATTGTATCTTAATGATACTTTCTCATAAGTGGTAATTTCGGGAGAGCGTAATGGCCCATTCTAGCATTGTTGTTTTAGGCGGCGGTCAGGCAGCTGCCAACGCCATTAAGGGAATTCGCAGTATAGACGCCAAATCACCTGTAAGTTTGGTGTCAGAAGAGAATTATTTACCCTATGAGCGTCCACCTCTATCAAAAAAATATATTCTTGGAACAAAAACTCTGGATTCCTGTGAATTTTTCCCCTCAGACTTTTATAGTGGAAACGATGTGGCTTTATTTTTAGGCTCCAAAGTTACAAATGTTGACCTTGCTACCCACCGCCTTGAGTTTGAGGATAGAGCTTCTTTGCCTTTTGATAAGTTGGTGATTGCAACCGGTAGTAAGAATCGTAGGCTTCAAATTCGTGACCTGCCGGATGATGCAGTTCTTTATTTGAGAAATAGGGATGATGCTGAAAGGATTGTTGAAAAAGCGAAAGCTAGTAGACACATTGTAATTATTGGTGGTGGATTTATCGGTTTGGAGCTAGCTGCTTCTCTGACATCGATCCAGAAACATATCACAGTAATTGAAGCTAGTAACCGCTTGATGAGTCGATCTATTCCAACGGAGATTTCGTCACTCATCGGACAAAAGCATGAAGAAAGAGGTGTGGAGTTCCGTCTTGACACAAAGGTGGTATCGGGAGCCGTCGATAATTCTAGGTATTCACTGGAATTAAGCGATGGCAGCCAACTGTCATGCGATATGGTGATTGGGGGAGTTGGCGTAGAACCAAACTTAGACGCCATGGATAATAAGCTAATTGAAAAAGAAAATGGAATAAGAACAGACGAGTACGGAAAAACCTCAGTTGAGGGTGTGTATGCAGCAGGAGACGTAGCAAACTTTTGGCACCCACTTTACGAATCCTTTATTCGATTAGAGTCTTTTAAGCATGCCCAGAATCATGGCATTAATTCAGGAAAGAATGCTGTGGGAGCGAATTTAATATATGATGATGTCCCATGGATGTGGTCAGATCAATATGATTTGAATATTCAACTTTCAGGAATTGTTAGCAATTATGATGAGTGTGTTAGTCGTGGTGATTCTCTCGTTGATGGATTGATTTATTTTTATTTGAAAAAAGGTATCATCAAGGGAGCATGCGGAGTATCTGTTGGGCCTAAAATAGGACGAGTTATCAGGGCTTCTGGTATGCTATCAGCCTCCAAAATAGTGGTTGACATTGATATACTAAAAAATCCCAAGTCAAATCTAAAAGAACTTTTTCCTAACTAGATTCCGAGAAATTTTCCACAAACGAATTTATGCTAGCTCTTCATTTTGTTTGAGATGGATAGAATGCGCTGCATGTCTCTTATAACGGGCTTTTCGATGAGCTTGCCATTTATCACAGTGAGACCGCCATTTACAGCTTGATAGGCCTTTAACACTTTTTCAGCATTAGCAACTTCAGCATCTGAAGGCGTAAAAATATCATTTATAGTTGGAATTTGGCTCGGATGTATGGCTCCTTTGCCAACATAACCCAAGTTTTTTGCCAGAGTTGCCTCTTTTTTCAGTTCGTCCTGGCTATTCAGATCCATAAATGGAACATCAATTACGTCAAGTCCTTTACTTGCTGCGGCATGAACAACTCGAGAACGCGCATAAATTAGTGGCTCCCATGAGCTGTGACACCGCAGCTCGGCAGCCATGTCTATGCCACCGAAGAAAAGAGCATCAATTCGGTTACTAGCATGGGCGATATCGTAAGCTCTTTCAAGCCCTTGATTAGTTTCAATAATCACATGAAGTCGTATGTCCTTTTTATTTTCAGTCAATAAATCGTCTAATAGGCAAATTTCTTCAGGCGTTTTTACTTTAGGCACCATAATTGAGGGCGGCGGCTTTGCGGTGGCAAGGATAGCTTGTATATCAAATAAACCTTCCTTAGATTGAAGGCTGTTAATTCGAATGACATACTCGATGGCATCACTCATGGATTGATCATTAAACAAGGCTAGAGCATTTTCTCTAGCGAAATCTTTTTCTTGGAGCGGAATCGCATCTTCTAACTCAACACAAACAATATCTGCTCCTGAATTACATGCTTTTTGGAATAGCTCTATTCGGTTTCCAGGGCAAAAGATAAAACTTCTACGAGATCTTATTGAGCGTGAATTCATATGAATGAAAAAGAATATATTGATTAGATCCAGAATTGTTGTTGGACCGTGGAATTATATATTTTATCTTTGGTTTCTAATCTTAGCTGGGTTCCAGTATTCCAATGGCTTTCATTGATCATACCAATAGCTACGTTGATTTCGAAATCGGGTGACCAAGCAACTGAAGATATCACTCCAGCATTGTTACCATCACTATCTTTTAGTAAAAGATAGGTATCGGTTCCAGAAATTTGTGGGCCATCGATTGCCACGGGCCTAATTTGGCGCTCAGGATGTTGTTTCAATCTCAATGCTTTTAAACCAAGACATTGTTTATTATGATCAAGGTTAAAACACCATCCAAGCCCGGCCTCAAACGGAGTATGGGTTCTATTCATATCTGTGCCGTAGGATAACAGACCAGCTTCTATGCGTTCGATTGGATTAGGGCAACCAGCTCGGACATCGAGGTCTCTACCGGCTTCGAAAAGTATATCCCATAGAGTTTCTGCGTTATGCGTGCCATCTAGATAAATTTCATAGCCATCTTGATGGGACCAACCAGTTCTACAAATTATCATTTGTTGGTCATTGAATTCTATTATTTTATACCTAAAATATTTAATGTCTGAGATATTTTTGCCAAAAACTTTTTCGATTAAATTTTTTGATTTAGGTCCTTGGATAGCAAGAGGATAAACGTTGGGTTCAAATACCTTTACATCTAAACCAAATCCGTATGCCAAACCTTTAAAATAGTAGAGCATATCGCTATCCGCTATAGAAACCCAGTATCGTTCATCACTCAGTTTAATAACAATCGGATCATTCAGCATATACCCGGCGTCATCAACGATGGGTATATAGCAACATTGATCTTTATTCATTCGCGATAGGTCACGAGGTGTAGTGAGTTGCAGTAAATGAAGGGCATCCTGGCCTATAATTTCAACCTGACGCTGACACGATACATCCCATAGTTGGACCGCCTTCTTGAGATGTGAGTAATCTTTTTCTATAGATTCAAAGTAGGAGGGAAGGAGCATATGATTGTACACTGTATACGCTTTCACCCCGTTAGCCTCTACTTTTTTTGTGAACGGGGTATTTCGAATTCGAATAGAGGGTGTTAAGTATCGCATGGATTTTTTCTTAGGTTAGTCCGAGCTATCAAAGAGGAGAGTTCTCATTTATTTTGCCTCATCTTGTTATATTTCTGGGATGAGTACTTCGCCTATTAGAAATTGAGGATCAGTCAATAGTTTAAGATTTTCCTCAAGTTTTTTTTGTACCCCAGGCTCGTAGAAACCTTTTTTAAAACTTTCCACATCTGCCCAATCAACAGTTGTCATAAAACGGTACGGAGAATCTCGATTCGCAGGCCAAGCAGAATTAATCTTGGTGAAAGTTGTAGCAATGACGCCAAACATATTACTATTAGAAGCCTGATGTTCAGTCATTCGCCATTTTAAAAAGTCGGCTTCATCGACCTCTGGCTTGAGCTTGTACAAAACGGTTAGTCTAATCATCGTAACCTCTGTTAAAAATAAGAAATGAATGGAAGTATTGGATAAGTTTTGATAGTGCTTGATGCAGTCTGCCTCAAACTTCAACTACTATCTTACCAAACTGCTGATTACTTTCCATTCTTTTATGAGCATCGACAGATTTTTCTAATCCTTGAAAAATGCTATCGATTATTGGAACAAAAATACCGTTTGACAGTCTTGCGTATACATACTGATGAGCTTTTTCTAGGAGAGTTGGCCGTCGTGTAACATCATACAGGCTATAAAATTTAATGCTAATTCGTTTTGTTAGAGCTGCTAATGCGGTAAAGCTCACGTTTTGTGAATTGAGATTACCATAGCATACTATTCGAGCTTCCGGAGCTGCAATATCTAAAAGATTATTGGAGGTTGCACCGGAAACAGGATCGTAAATTACGCTTACTCCCTTTCCATTTGTGATATCCATCACCGCGCTTACAAAATCGTCATTTTCAGAGTTTAGCGCATAGTCAGCTCCTACATCTTTCAGTCGATCAATTTTATCCTTTGAACGTGTTGTTGCGATCACTGTAGCACCCGAATCTTTAGACAACTGAATACCGCCGAGAGCAGCGCTGCTGCTACCTGCAGTGATTAATACCGTATCGTTATTTGTTAAGGACGCATTATGAATTAAACCTCCCCATGCAGTTAGGTATTGCATCCAACTTGCAGCACTTTGGGTAGACGTTATATTGTCTGGTACTCGCACGACTGCCTCTACAGGAACTGTTACGGATTCCCCATAGCAACCGTACTTTCCTGTCTCGTTTTTCCAGTATCCAAATTCATCAGCTAGTGCAAAGGGAATAACTGCAACTTTTTGGCCCAGTGAATAGTCGACGATATCACTTCCTATGGCAGCTATTGTGCCCGAGCCTTCACCTCCAAGACGACAAGGGAAAATAGGGTCAAAAGCATATACGCCTTGGCGCAACATACATTCCGCACGGTTTAATCCGAAAGCTTTAATAGTGATATTGACTTCAGTCGGTAATGGTTTTTGATCCAAACAATCATCGATTTGTAGAACCTCAGGGGGTCCAGTTCTGTAAAATTGTATAATTTTTGAAGTAGTCATATTTTGCCATCTCCATTGGTTAAAGCTAGTAAATAAACATATTTAACGTACGCATTATTCTGGGCACTGAGATATGGTATGGATTTGAGTCTCTTGAATATTGGAACGATTAATTGTTATTAAATTGATGATATATACTAATCCTCTAATTAAACAAGTTTACAACGATCTGCGTGTTGTACACTAGAGCAGCAGGTAAGGGCCAGAAACCAAATTGGGGCCATAACAAAATTCTTGGGGATCCTTTATGACTAGTATACTTTTCCACGATGTACAAATCTGGGATGCTTCTCGCCAAGAACCCGAACCGGGGATGCATGTTTTGATTGAAAATGATCGGATCAAAGAAGTTTCTGATCTTCCTATTTCTATATCCGAGGCGCAATTGATTGATGGCAGGAATAAAACTTTGATGCCAGGCCTCATCGATGCCCACTGTCACGTCACCATGACAGAAGTGAATATCAGGCAGTTGGAAGATGAACCACTAACGTTAATGACGGCAGAGGCTTCACAAGTACTCCGAGGCATGTTAATGCGAGGCTTTACATCTATACGAGATTTGGCCGGTGCTGATTGGGGTATAGCTGAAGCCGTAGAAAGAAAGTTGCTTGTTGGACCGAGAGTGTTTTTTGCGGGGAGAGCTCTCACTCAAACTGGAGGCCATGGAGATTTCCGTCGCCGTACACAAGGGTTGGAACCATGTGGATGTGGTAATGCACTATCTCACTCCGCAGTGATAGCTGATGGCGTTGCAGAAGTTCGTCGGGCCGCGCGAGAAGAATTAAGAAAAGGAGCTACTCAGATCAAGGTGATGGTATCTGGCGGAGTTGCCTCTCCATATGATCCAATAGATAACAAACAGTACTCAACCGAAGAACTTAAAGCCATAGTAGAGGAAGCAAACTCATGGAACACTTATGTTGCTGCGCATTCCTATACACCTCGGTCATCTCAACATGCGGTTGAGTGCGGTGTCCGAACTATAGAGCATGGTAATCTTATCGATGCAGAGACCGCTTCGAGTATGGCAAAACATGATGCATTTCTCGTACCAACCTTAATTACTTATGATGCAATGGATAGAAATGGCGCTGCCCTAGGATTACCCACTGCGAGCATTCATAAATTACAAAGAGTCAAAAATGAGGGGTTTAATGCTATTGAACTATGTCGTCAAGCAGGTGTTAAAGTTGGGTTTGGTACGGACCTGTTAGGCGCTCTTCAATCAGAGCAATCCGAAGGATTTAGAACCCAAAGTGAGGTAGACTCTAATCGCGATGTTCTAGTTTCAGCTACTGCGACAAATGCCGAGATATTAAACCGGGAAGACGATTTAGGCTTGATCGGTGTAGGCGCGAAAGCGGATGTTCTATTGGTTGGAGGCGATCCTGTAACCAACCTATCATTGTTGGCTAATCCAGATGAGAACCTTTTGTTAATTATGAAAGACGGCGAGATTTATAAAAATATGGAAGGGTAGGTGATTTATCGACTGAACGAGTTGTCTGACTGCTCGCTGGAATTAAGCTAGCCGCATCTTGTAAAAAAATAAGATGCGGCATGATTTAATTAACTACAAATAAGTGCGCGATATCAGGCTAGGCCGCAGTTTGAATCCCGTCTTTTAATGCATGGGGATAATATTTTTTAGCATGCTCTAACGATATATAGCCATTTTTCAGATCGTCAGCTACGGCGTCCGCTGATCGTGCATCTGGTGGTCCGTAGCCTCCACCGCCGCCAGTCCGAAACTCTAGCGTGCCACCTTCGGGAACAAGCAGTCCAGTTTCCTTTTTTACCGGTTTCTCGGTTCCATCTGGTAAAGTGAGAACACCACGATTTGACCTTCCGGGTTCGCCTTTATCAATAGTCCATGGTTGTGATTTTTGCTGCTCTATAAAAGCGGTAACATAAGAGTCATCCAACATATGGTACGCAATATCGACGCCAAGACCCGATCTGTATGTTCCAGCTCCGCAGGAATCTTGTGCGAGTTCAAATTTCTCTAATATCCAGGGGCAGCGGGTTTCAAATACTTCGGCAGGAGTGTTCCGTGTGGCCGCTTGCATTGGGTGCATCATCGCGCTAAGACCGTCACCGTGTGCGCTAGCTCCCTGTCCTCCCATATGTGGAAACCCTTCTACCCACGCTTCTCCGGTGTCTTTATGTGTTCCCCACCAAACTGCCCCTTCAATATCACCGTCACTTCCGGCGGTGACGTTATTTGGCATTGCTTTAGAAATCGCCTCCCAGATTGCCTCCATTGCTCGCATTGCTGGTATGAAGAATAGAAATGTTGGCGCTGGTTTTTCGGCATGAAATAACGTTCCAGGCTTAGAAATCACTTTTAACGGCCTAAAGTGACCTTCAGATGCCATATCGCCTCCGTTTGCTAGGTACGTTAACGCCATTCTAGTTGCAGAGACTGTAGTAGCTATCGGGCAGTTTAGCGGCCCTCCAGTAACCGGGGGTGCCTTTGAGTAATCAACTGTAATATTGGATCCTTTGACTTCAACAGACAATTCAAAAGGGATCTCTTCATCGTCAATTCCATTATTGTCGATTTTACCTTTTCCCACATAAGTCCCATCGGGGATTTTTTCAAGATATTTTCGAACCACTACCTCGCCATGATCAAACATTCTTTCTGTGCAACGATTAAAATCTTCTTGACCAAACCGTTCAATAAGTTTGACGAGTCCATTAGCGCCCGCTCTGACACATACGACCAATGCCTCGAGATCGCCTGCTGTGTAACGCGGGAATCTTGAATTAGCCAAAAATAAGCGATGCATCTCCTCATTCAATACCCCCGCTTTATAAATTTTTACGGCTGGGTATATTGTTCCTTCCTGGAACACATCCACAGTATCAGTACAATAAGGCTCCTTTCCCCCTACATCAGGGAGGTGCGCTTTCGCAGTTGCATAACCTACAATCTCATTGTTCTTAAAAATTGGCATGACCACGGATGCATCTTGTTGGTGAGACCCTATTCCGAACGGATCGTTATAAAGAATTACATCGCCGGGTTCCAAATTTTCAACCCCGCCGTTTTCCGCAATGGCGCCCTCAATGCAAAAATTCATCGTGCCCATAAACATAGGCAGGGTTTGACACTGCGCAAGCATCCGTACGTCCTTATCATATATCGCAGCTGCAAAATCCAACACCTCGTAAATGACAGAAGAAAATGCAGTTCGTACAAGCGAACGCTTCATTTGGTTTGCTGCAACATTTAATGAATGCCTCACAATCTCCGTAGTGATCGGATCAGCATTAACGCTATCCGCCTGTTTGCTTGCTTGCGCTTCGTAGACATATAGGTCTGATTCGGTCATCTCGGAGTTCCTGTCATTTTTGTTTCTATGGGTTTAAGTATGTCTTAGGTGGGTTTTTAGATCAATAACCATCTATTTTTACCGAAAATTAACGTTAATTTGGCAAAAAGCAAGCATTTTTTTGTAAATTACGTACAACAAATGTACATGAACGCTACCTTTAGGTAATATAGAATGCATATCAAATAGCAAGGGTTAGAGTTTTCAAATCCCTGCTTTGAGATAGTCTTACTTTGCATAACTATCTTTGTTTATATTAAGAGTGAGGTAAGTACTTGAGAACGTTGTGACCCTTTTAGATGAAATAGGATAAATACGGAGGATTTACTATGCGGTATTTAAAGCGCCTTTTATTAGTGGCGATGGTATTTTTGGTTCCTGTGACCGCTGTACAAGCTGAACGAGTTCTTCGGCTTAATGAGGTAGCAGTAGGTGAGCTCGACCCACACATCGCCTTAGATTACATTGATTCAATTTTGCTTGTGAATTTATATGATCCTTTAGTCCGACCTAAGCCCGGCGGCGGTTTCTTACCTGGTCTGGCGGAGTCATGGGATGTGTCCGATGATAATCTAACCATTACGTTTACGTTGCAGTCGGGAATAAAGTTTCATGACGGCAGTACCGTAAATGCGGACGACGTAGTTTACTCATTTGATCGCAATAAGGCTTTAGGAATGGGTTATGCATATTTGTTTGCTAATTCCTCAGTTGCGAAAAACAGCGACATGGAAGTTGTGTTGACTCTTGATAAACCAGATTCAGCAATCCTAGCTGCTCTGACTCGGTTGGGCATCGTGAATAGCGATCTAGTTAAAGCCAACCATCAAGACGGAGATTTTGGAGATAACGGAGATTATGGAACTGCTTACCTGTCTGCAAATGACGGTGGATCAGGAGCCTATCAGGTTGTTTCCCATAACATGCAAGAATTGACCGTATTGTCAAAATTCAATGACCATTACGGCGGATTCTTGCCCAAATCACCGGATACCATTCGAGTTATTTATGTTATGGAGACCGCGACTATTCGGACTCTCATGTCGAATAAAGAGCACGAAATCACCGCTCAATGGCATCCAGGTACTATGTTTGCTGGACTGGCTGCTGAGGATGGTTTAGGCCTCACAACAGAAGATGGTATCGCATACCTAGTTATGCCTATACACACAGCTAAAGCACCTACAGATGATGTTCATGTTCGTCGCGCAATGATTGCAGCGACCGACTATGAACAAATGGTTGCGATTGAGAAAGTTACTGAGGATTTAACGGCAGCTAACCGAAGTCGCACAGCATTGCCCGCGGCGTTATCTGGATATGATGCCAGCGCTCCTGAATTCGAGCAAGATCTAGATGCTGCAAAAGCGCATCTCGCAAAATCCAAGTATGCTGATAATATTGGTGATTATGAAGTCGAAATCGCATGGATTGCTGAGGTTCCAAAGGAAGAGAAAATAGCTTTTTTATTGGCACATAACTTATCTCAAATCGGAATGAAGGCAAAAGTAGTGAAGGTACCATGGGCAGTATACAGCGACCGAGTTACTCAATTAGATACTACGCCTCATGTAGGTCAATTGTATTTCTCAGCTACTTATCCTGACCCATTGTCTTTGTTAGGCGCGTATCACTCAAGAGTTCGTGGAAGCTATTCCTCTCATGATTGGCTTGAGGATGCTGAGGTTGATCGCTTGATTGATGCCGCTACTGCTGAGATGGATGAAAGCAAAAAGAATGAGTTATTGATTGCATTACAAAGACGACTCATTGATGTTGGAGCAGCAATTTATGCTTATGAGACACGAGCATTATTTGCCAAACAGGATTACGTCAGTGCTCCATTCCTCGATGATCCAACCAATACTGTAGCAATGATGGGTGGTAACTGGAGATTCAACACGTGGGAAGTTGACGACTAAACCGATCAACCACTAAACAGTGTTTAAAAAAGAGGGCCAAAGCTCTATGTTGCGCGGGCTTGGCCCTCTTTTATTGGTACTTGAGAATGATCTTGTTTGAAGAAATAAGTATGTTAGAAAATAATCGGAAACGCAGACTGACGGCTACTGTTCTAGACTGGTAAATCTCCAAGTGCAGCTAACAAAATATTTTCTTAAACGAATCGGCGCTTCGGTTTTTGTTCTTTTTGGCGTCTCGATTGTAATTTTTTTGATAGCTCGAGCAATTCCTGGAGATCCAGCGAGAATGGCTTTAGGGCCTCGTGCGAGTCCGGAAATGGTGGAACAACTTCGTGAGAGACTCCACTTAAACGATTCTATCCCTGCACAATATTTTTATTTTCTTCGTGGCGTCAGTGAAGGTGACTTAGGAATGTCACTTTATACCAAACGACCAGTTGTGCAAGATTTAGCTGAATATTTTCCTGCTACTTTCGAGCTCGTAATCTTCGCTGGATTGATAATGGTTGTTGTAGGCATCCCGTTAGGTATTTTGTCAGCGAGACATCAAGATCGTTTAACCGATAATGTAGCAAGGATTTTTGCACTACTTGGTGTTGTTACGCCAACTTTTGTGTGGGCGATCTTTTTTATGTTAATTTTTGCATATATTTTAGATTTATTGCCTATCATGGGCCGGCTCAGTGAGGAAGTTTTGGCTCCACCGGACGTGACAGGAATGTATACCTTCGATGCGTTGTTGGCCGGACAATGGCACACTTTTAAGGATGCTTTAATCCATATCATTATGCCGGCTGGAGCGTTAGCTCTTTCTGGCTTAGGGCAAGCTGCGCGACTTACTAGAACAAATATGCTAGATAGTTTTAGTCGCCCATATAGCGAGATGGCACGTGCTTACAATTTTAGCGAATTGCAGACTTCCATGAAATATGCGTTGCGGCCGGCAATGATTCCAACATTAACAATACTCGGTTTAGATTTTGCGGTCATGCTAGGAAATGCGTTTTTAGTAGAAAAAGTTTTCGCATGGGGAGGCTTAGCGCAATATGGCGTAGAGGCAATCTTTTATAAAGATTTGAATGCAATTGTT
>TARA_B100000686_G_scaffold42581_1_pt1 | contig 23262 bp, 23 predicted proteins | sample TARA_B100000686 | Tara Oceans TARA_B100000686 (sample SAMEA2622733) | marine metagenome | biome: marine biome (ENVO:00000447); feature: marine epipelagic mixed layer (ENVO:xxxxxxxxx); material: "saline water (ENVO:00002010), including plankton (ENVO:xxxxxxxx)" | depth 150 m | reverse complement strand
ACTTAAAGACCTCATAAAAAGATACGGAAAAGACGAACTAAAAGCATGTTTTTCGGATCTTCTAAGGGAATCTAAAGATGCTTTTAAAAATTTAATAGAAAAAAATATTAAAGATGGTGAATGGAAAATCAAAAAAACAATTGCTCCTGATCATTTTGAAAGTAAAAACTATGTGATTTTAACTCTATCAAAGGAAGACAACAAACTTAGCTTGAACTTTACTGGAACTTCCGATCAGTCTGAAGGACCAATCAACTGTCCTCTCTATGGGAACGGTGTGAATTTTGTCGCGAGACTTTTAACACCATTTTTGCTTCAATTAGAAAATGATTCTGATCAAAGGAATAACATAAGAGTGAATGACGGAGCTTGTAAAATCTTGGAAATAATTCTTCCAGAAAACAGAACATTAGTTACTCCTGATTTTCCTGCTCCTATAGGTCTTCGTCTCTTAACTGTCAGCAGTATTATTTCCGGTTTTAATGAGCTTTTGTTCAAGGCAAGTTCTGGAAAAACACGGGTTGGATTTGAAAATTTAAATACTCTTAGCTTTTTTAGTGAAAACAAAAAAAATAGAACTACACTTTTTCGTGAGTCTATTGGCTCAGGAGCAGGTGCCTCTTTCAATAGTGATGGAGTCTCCTCAGTACTACCTCTATCTGGAACTGGCAGAATACCAGTTGAAATTGCTGAAAGTCGTTATCCATTACAAATTATCCGAGAGGAACTAACAGTAGACTCAGCAGGTCATGGAAAATTCAGAGGAGGATTAGGAGTCACAAAAGAATACCATTTAGAAGAAGATTCTTTAATTTCACTAACTCGAAACGGAGATGAAGCATTTGTGCTAGGAAAAATTGGAGGACATAATGGTACTCCATCGAAACAATTAATTTCACACAAAAGTTCAAAAAAGACTCCGCTCCCATCAATAATTTCTTCTGAGAAAATTACTATAGGCGAAAGTTTGACAATTCAAGCTTCTGGAGGGGGAGGATATGGAAATCCTCTACAAAGAAATATTCATCTAGTGAAAGAGGATGTATCGAGAGGCTATATTTCTCGTTCTACAGCCTTGAAAACTTACGGAGTAGTTTTCAAGAACAACAAAAGTTTAGAAATAGACGAAAAACTTACAAAAAAAGAAAGACAGCAACTAAGTAAAAAGAAAAAATAATTTATTTTTATTCAAGAAATCCTTTTGAGTAATTGTTTTTGCTTTTTGTTTAATGTATTTTTTATTTTTCCGCTTTAGTAGTTATTTTTCAAATTGAAATAAAAGGGGGATTCATCGATATGGCGATTAGGGTTGGTATTAACGGTTTTGGGAGAATAGGACGTAATTTATTAAGAGCTGCAATAAATGATAAGAATATCGAAATTGTTGCTGTTAACGATTTAACAGATCCTAAGACTCTTTCTCATTTACTTAGATTTGATTCAATTCATGGTCGCTTTGATGGAACCGTTGAATCCGATGAAGATTCTATAATTGTAAATGGGAAAAAAATAAAAGTCCTCTCCACGAGGAACCCTGCAGATCTGCCATGGGAAGACCTAGGCGTAGAAATTGCCGTAGAAAGCACAGGAATTTTCACTAAGAGAGAAGATGCGGGAAAGCATATCGAAGCAGGAGCAAAAAAAGTAATCATTTCAGCACCTGCCTCCGGAGAGGACATAACAGTTGTTCTTGGTGTAAATGATGACAAATATAACCATGACGAACATCACATAATCTCCAATGCAAGTTGCACAACAAACTGTCTTGCACCAGTGGCAAAAGTTTTGCATGAAAAATTTAAAATACGTCATGGTCTAATGACAACAACACATGCGTACACAAATGATCAAAAGATTTTAGATTTACCTCATAGCGATCTTCGTCGAGCAAGAGCCGCTGCAGTAAGTATGATTCCAACATCTACTGGTGCTGCTAAAGCAGTCGGATTAGTTTTGCCAGAGTTAAACGGAAAACTAGACGGAATGGCTATCAGAGTACCTACACAGGATGTCTCAGTTGTTGATCTTGTTGCAGAACTAGGAGAAGAAGTAACTGCAGAAGAAGTCAATGACACACTCAAAGAAGCTTCTGAAGGAAAAATGAAAGGCATTCTTGATTATACCGACGAACCACTTGTTTCGATTGATTTTCTTGGATCATCAGCATCATCGACAATTGATGGATTATCAACAAAAGTCCTAGATAACAAAATGGTTAAAATTATTTCTTGGTATGATAATGAATGGGGATTTTCATGCCGCATGGTAGACCTAATTAACAAAATTGGTGCAAATTTATAAAAGTCAATGTTTTCTAGAGGATAAAGAATGACAGAAATAACAAGTGGAATAGATAGCGATGTCAAGAAACTTGGAATTGAAGATGTGGATGTTTCTGACAAACATATACTACTAAGAACAGACTTTAATGTGCCTATGGATGACCAAAATAACATTACTGATGATACCCGTCTTAGATCCGTATTACCAACTATCAATTACTTATTAGATTCAGGTTCAAAAATAGTTGTCATGTCACATTTAGGAAGGCCGAAAGGAAAAACGAATCCCAAACTAACCTTAGCACCCGTGGCAAAAAGGCTCAGTAGACTCCTAGAGAAAGATTGTCTTTTAGCACCTGAAGTTATTGGGAGCAAAGCGAAAAAAATGGTCGCAGAAATGGAGAATTCAAGTATTTTGATGTTAGAAAATGTTAGATTTCATCCAGGAGAAGAAGACGACGATGAAGAGTTTGCCAAAGAAATTTCTGATTTTGGAGACATTTATGTAAATGACGCTTTTGGAAATGCCCACAGAAAACACGCTTCTATGTCTTCAATTACAAAATTTGTACAGCCTGCAGTCGCTGGGTATTTAATGATAAAAGAAGTTAATTATCTCAAGCGGGCAGTAGTAAATCCAATGAGACCTGTTGTTGCTATTCTTGGAGGTGCAAAAGCTAGTAGTAAAATAGGAATTATTGAAAAGCTTCTAGGCAAAATGGATAAGATTATTATTGGTGGTGGTATGGCTGGTACATTCCATAAAGCAATGGGATATGAAATGGGCAATTCACTTGTTGAAGAACATTTAATTGACACTGCGAAATCTATTGTAAAAAAATCATCAGAATTAGGTATACATTTATATCTTCCTTGTGACTACGTAGTTGCAGATAAATTTGAGGGTGCCGCAGAAACCAAAGTAGTTCCAGCTCAAGAGATTCCTTCTGAATGGTTTGCATTAGATATCGGACCCGCTACTACAGCCTTATATTCAGAAGTATTGCAAGATGCAAAAACTATTGTTTGGAATGGTCCTATGGGCGTCTTTGAATTAGACGCTTTCAGTAGAGGAACTTATGCAATGGTAAATCACGTCGCAAACTCATATGCCCTAACTATTGTTGGAGGTGGAGATACAGATGTCGCGGTTCATAATGCGGGTGAATCTAGAAGGATTTCATATATAAGTACAGGTGGAGGAGCTTTCCTAGAACTTCTGGAAGGAAAAGATTTACCAGGTCTTGCCTCTCTAACTAATAAGTAATAGGGATATAAAGGATTTTTTATGAGACGTGCAGTTGTTACAGGTAATTGGAAGATGAATACAAATAAAGAAGAAGCTCTGTCACTAACTAATAGCATCATTGCAAATACCGAGGATATAATAAATGTTGATATCGTAATTGCCCCACCTTTTTTAGGTATTACTTCTCTTGCAAAAATTTTGAATCAAACAAAAATAAGATTATGCGCTCAAAATTGCTCGCATGAAAGAAACGGAGCACATACCGGTGAAGTTAGTGCATCAATGTTAAGACATGCCGGAGTGTCACATGTTATTCTTGGTCATAGCGAAAGAAGAGAAAATTTAGGAGAAAGTGACGAATTAATAGCTAAAAAGTTATCATCATCCATTGAAGAAGAACTGACGCCTATTTTATGCTTTGGAGAACCACTTTCTGCAAGAGAATCAGGAAAAGCATTAACATACGTAGAAACTCAGTTGAATTTAAGTTTATTGCAAGTTTTTGATGAACCCCCTAAAGATTTAATACTAGCCTATGAACCTATTTGGGCTATCGGTAGTGGACAAACGGCTACTCCTGAACAAGCTGAGGAAATACATTCTTTTACCAGGGAAAATATAGCGAATAAATATGGAAGTGATTATGCAAAAGAAATTAGAATACTCTACGGAGGAAGCGTAAAACCTGAAAACGCTTTGGAATTATTCCAACAACCTGATATAGATGGTGGATTAATTGGTGGAGCAAGTTTACTTGCGGATGATTTCACAAAGATAATCAAATCGGCTAGTAACATTTGAATTAATAGAAAGAGAGAAATCTAATGATTATAATAGTAACTATCCTACATGTTGTTATAGCTATTTTTTTAATACTAACAGTTCTTCTACAAGCAGGAAAAGGTGCAGGCATAGGAGCTGCTTTTGGGGGTTCAAGTGATACAATGATGGGAGTTAGAGGTTCTACTGGTCTTCTTGGAAAATTAACAGCAACTGCAGCTATACTTTTCATGGTTACTTCCTTACTACTATCTTACTTAGCTGCCTCAAATCCAAATGAGTCAATTATAATAAATAAAGCAGCACAAACAGAGAAACAAAAGAAAAGTACTAAATAATACCTATCCACCTGCCCTAAAGGCTAGGGATGATTGTCAAAAGAATTCTGCTAATAACTCCTCTTGTAATTATCTTTCTACTTCTGCAATCATATTTTTGGGTTCCAAAATTCGACGAACAGTTTTTGGGATCTGGGAAAAGATTGACTCAATATATTCAGGGCTCTATTGGTGACGCTCAAATCTTAAATCCGATTCTCCATGCAGATTCTTCAAGTGGAACTATAACAAATAAAATATTTGATGGACTAATCGACAGAAATAGGGACCTATCATACAGAGGAAGACTCGCAAAATCTTGGGAAATAATTGAAGAAGCCTTTTTTGTTCCAAATACAAAAACAATATCGGCAGAAAAAATAGCCAGAAAACTAGAAAAAGCTAAAAATAATTCAAATTTTCCATGGCTAGACAACATTACTTCTATAGAAGTTATTCCTCCAAAAAGAATTAAAGTTTCACAGAATTCTGAGAATCAAAATAAATCGACTGAAATTTATTATCCAAAAAGAATAAAACTAACCTTAAAAAAGGTCGATCAAGATCTATTTGATAAAATTAAAAATGATTTCGATGAAAAGTTAATAGAAGATGACTATTCATCTTTCAAAAAAGGATCTAAAAACAAGAGAATAAAACTCACTGAACATAATCCAATAATAATTTTTAAATTAAGACAAGGAGTAAAATTTCACGATGGGCATGAATTTGATGCAAAAGATGTTTTATTTACTTACAATTCGATCATGGAGAATAAAAACCTTTCTCCAAGAAAATCGGATTTTGAACCAATAAAAAACATTCAAATCATTAATAAAAGTAAAATCAAAATAACATATAAAAGACTCTACTCTCCTGCTTTCGGTACTTGGTCAATTGGAATATTACCAGAGCACCTTTTGAACAAGGAATCTCTTAGAAAAGAGTCAATGAGTAGAAAAATAGACAAAACAACTTTCTCTCTTCGTTTAAGCAAATTCAATAGGAATCCAATTGGAACAGGCCCATTTAAGTTTAAAGAATGGAGAAGTGACGAATTAATTAAACTACAAAGAAATGACAAATATTGGGAAGGACCTCCTAACTACAGTGAATTTATCTATCGGATAATTCCAGATTCATTAACTCAAGAAATGGCCTTTTACACAGGGACCATTGATAGTTATGGGGCAGGAGTACATCAAGTAAACAGACTAAAAAAAGACAAACGATTTCAAGTTTTTTCTGGTTTATCTTTTGGGTATACATATATAGGTTACAATATGAGGAGAGAACCTTTCAACGACCATCGTGTTAGAAAAGCACTCGGCATGGCAATCAACACTAAGCAGATTCATGAATTTATTCTCAATAATCAAGCAGAAGATATTACTGGGCCATTCATAAAACAAGGTCCTCATTATAATAATTCTATTAGCCCAATCCCATATGATCCAAAAAAAGCAGTCAAACTTCTACATGAAGCTGGATGGAAAAAGAAAAATGGAAATTTAGTCAAAAATGGGAAGAAACTAAGTTTTAAGCTTTTAACAAATCATGGAAATGATATTAGAAAATCAATTGCTACTGTGGTTCAGGATTCATGGAAAAAAATAGGTATTACAGTAACCTTTGATACAGTGGAATGGGCAGTTTTCATTAAGAAACATATTAACCAATTAAATTTTGATGCAGTTATTCTTGGATGGAGTTTAGGATTAGCACCTGACTTATTTCAAATTTGGCATTCTAGTCAAACAAAAAAGGGACAATTAAATTTCGTTGGATACAAAAACAAAAAAGCAGACGAACTCATTGTAAAAATTCGTCAAGAATATGACCTCAAAAAACAGATAAAATACGCACATAAACTTCATAAAATAATCGCTGCAGACCAACCATACACATTCTTATACAATTCTAAATGGACTGCACTTCTTGACAGAAAAATTGCAATACTACGAAAATCAAAAAATGGTCCACCAACTGCAAAAAAAATTACTGCCACAAAAACTGGTAGTTATTCTTTCGATTTCAATAAATGGATAAAATTTCCAACTACTCCTTCTTTTGAGAGTAAATTTTGATTACTTTTTTAATTAGAACATGCTTATCTAAATTAGTTACTCTAATTATAATTTCTATAGTTAGTTTTTTGATTATTCATCTTGCCCCAGGCGAACCTAGTCAAATAGATCCATTAAATCCGCGTTTTCAGAAGGAAGATTTAGAGAGATATAGAAAAACTTTCAATTTAGACAAACCACTTCACATACAATATTTTCTTTTCTATAAGAAATTCTTTTCTGGAAAATTAAGAAGTTTTAAGGACAATCAACCTGTTTTTCCAAAAATCTGGGAACGTTTCATGAACAGTCTGCCCCTCTTTATCGTAGGTACTATTTTAACTTGGGGACTAGCCTTTCCTCTAGGAGTTAACTCATCATTAAAACAAGATTCCTTAATTGATAAGGGGACTACTTTCTGTAGTTATCTACTAATTTCGATGCCAAGCTTTTTCTTGGCATATCTCCTTATTATAGGAACCGTCCACTTTCTTGAAACTCCTGTGTTAGGGATACAAACTTTCGGACAAGAAGATTCTTCTTTCTTATTTAGAATAAATGATCGAATTTGGCACCTAGTTTTACCTAGTCTGCTTGGAGCAACCGCAGGGATAGCTGTTTTATCAAGATACGTTCGTGCTCAGATGCTAGAAGTAATTAATCAGGATTTTACACAAACAGCTCATTCTAAAGGACTATCTGAAGAAAGAGTATATTATATTCATGTACTGCGTAATGCTGCACTTCCTTTCGTTACAATGTTTGGACTGATTTTACCAAGTCTCATTGGTGGTTCAGTAATCATCGAGTCTATTTTTGCTTGGCCTGGGATGGGAAGATTAGCCTTTGAAGGCATTCTCACAAGGGATTATCCTATTATACTAAGCCTTAATTTTATTTCTGCGGTTCTAGTAGTTATTGGGACATTCATATCTGATATTCTTCTAGTTATTGTTGATCCGAGGATAAGACTATGAGTTCTAATTCTATAGATTTCAATGAACCATTTGACAAATCACAAGTGAAAAATGAGTCTTTTCGAGGACGTGCTTGGGGAAATTTAAGAAAAAACAGAACTGGAATATTATCGGGAATTACTCTAATCTTTTTCTTTATATTAGCTCTAATTGGATTAATTAACCTATCTAGCAATGAACCATTTTTCAATTCTAGTCAGATAAGATTACCTGACAAATTAAGACCCCCTTTATCTTTAGCAAATACAAATATCTTATCTTCAAATGAAATCCCACGTTTTGGAATTTACCTTTTTGGGACCGATTCTTTAGGAAGAGATGTTTTCTCACGAATTTTAGAAGGAACTACAATTTCAATTGCAGTAGGGTTCATATCTGTAGGCATTTCAACCGTTTTAGGTATTTTGATAGGTGGATTGGCAGGATATTATGGAGAAACTAAGATCAGAGGAACATCTATAATTACTTCAATTTTTATTTTATTCATGGGACTTTTCGTATGGAACAACTTCGGTTTCACATCTTTTCTCTTTGCTATCTTTGGGAGTTTTTTCAGCTTTTTTTACAGTAAAGAAAAAAATATTTTTTTAGGTTTTTGTATCGCAACTTCATTGTCAATTGTCTTAATTTCACCTTTTGAATCTTTAATTTCTCTTGAAACAGCCAACACCTCGAAAATCTTCCTACAAAAATTAGTAGGTATACCACTTTTATTTTTTTTAGGCATTCTAGGTATTACTTACGGAAAAAAATTAAGAGACAAGAACTTAACAAAAGATAATTCTTTAAAGAAAAAGATTCTTTCTTTCCTTGAAAGAATTAGTCTTCCAAAAATTGATGTTATCTACACAATTGTCGTAGATGTACAAATATCATTTCCAACATTTTTTCTTATACTAACAGTGATTGCACTCCTTCCACCAAGCATTTGGAATATCATGATAGTTATAGGTTTAACTAGTTGGGTTGGGGTAGCACGTTTTGTTCGTGCAGAGGTTTTATCTTTAAGGGAACAACCTTTTGTAGAGTCTGCGAGAGCAATAGGACAAAGTGACAAAAAAATAATCCTTTTATATCTAATTCCTAATTCTCTTGCACCTGTACTCGTATCCGCAACGCTTGGAGTTGCCGGAGCAATTTTAACTGAGGCAGGGTTAAGTTTTTTAGGATTTGGTGTTCCACCACCTCAAGCTAGCTGGGGAAATATATTGTCAGATGGAAAACAATATCTATTTGATGCCCCTTGGTTAACATTAATTCCAGGTTTTTCTATTCTAATATTAATGTTATCTTTTAATCTCTTTGGAGAAGCTCTCAAAGATGCTTTTGATCCACGAAAAAACAAATAAATATAAATTCGTTTTTTTTTAAATCATATTTATTTGCAGTAAAATAGAAACATGAGGTAGATTTACACTGTTCTATGAAAAATCACTTCTCTATTATTGCCCAAGTGGTGGAATTGGTAGACACGCTAGCTTGAGGGGCTAGTGGGGGAAACTCCGTGTCGGTTCGAGTCCGGCCTTGGGCACCAAGATATGTATTCTTAAATTAAAAAAGAGGTATATGTCGTCAATCAAGGGTTTAATTTTTTCTTTAACCAATCAGAAATATAAGTGACACCCAATGAAAGATTATCTCTTTGGCAATGCTGAGAACCACCTTCCTTAACGGAAAATATTTTTAAAGTTTTATCCTTTGAACCCACTGCATTATATAGCAACTTAGCATCACGGGTTGATACCTGCTTGTCATCTATTCCATGTGTTAATAGAAAAGGACATCTCATTTGTTGCACTACTCCATCTAGTCTAAAGCCTTCTAACTTTTGAAAAGTTTCTTCATAATTCTTCGTATTAAAAACCCATAAAATATGATGTCCAGGTACAGAAAGTTCTGTTTTCATCGAAGCAGCAACACGTTTTTTCCATTGAGCGTGATAATCCCAGCAGGCACCCCAAGCAACACACGCTTTATATCTCTTTTCCATACTTGCTATCCTTGGTGCATAGTATCCACCTAAACTTATTGCCACTACTCCGACTTTTTTTGAATTTACATCTTTTCTTGATTCTAGATAATCCATTGCAGCTGAACCAGCAACTTCGTAATCATATCTGAGATATTGATTCCTGAAACGAATCGCTTCACCCGTTCCTGGACCATCCATTACAAGACAACTCATTCCTCTTCTTACTATTTCTTCAACACCCCTACAATATTGTATCTCTTTTGTTATATCTAATCCGTCAAAATACACTACAACAGGCGGTTTCGATTTTTTGGTGTTTTCCGCGTGAACAAAATAGCCTGGCAAAGAAGTTCCATTTTCGAAAGGAACTTCTACAGGCTCAATTTTAGGACGATCAGTTAATCTTGCAAAACGTTTAAAACTATCCAAAGCAAGCTTATACGCTGCTTTTGCTTTCGCATCTTTTGGAGTTCTATATCTTTCTCCAATTTGATAATACATTGCTGCACGTTTATGATGGTAAGAAGCTGAAAAATTATTCTTTTTTCGCTCTTCTGAGATAGCTAATTTTCTAACTTTGTCAGCCATTTTTATCCACTCACGAAACCAGAGTGCATCATTACCAACGTCTTTCTTTAGTTTTCTTCCTACTTGGTCCACTTCTCCAATATCTGCACCTCCCCATGGAGCTACAGACAAACAATTCACAAGACCAGAAGACCATCTATAGTCATCCGGAAAATAAGTAAACCATCTATTATTGGCTGGGGCTTCTGACATTTATAGTTCTCCTTTGGAAAAAATTAAGTCTGTTGTTCAGACTCTTTTTTAAGAGCAGGAACGACTTCTTCTGAAAAAAGACGCATACTTTGTAAAGTAGTGGAATAAGGCATCCCAATCCAACTTGTCCTAATAATTAAGTGATTCACCCCCATCTGCAAATATGGAAGCAATCCTTCATAACATTCTTCAGGCGAACCTAATATAAACCGATCCTTCATCAATTCTTCAAAAGGCAAATTATCCCATGAAACTTCGTCTTCTGGTAGAGCTTTATCTTGACCTGTTCTCGCATAATCTGCGTATTTCACTTCCAAGAAAGGTCTTGCCATTTCTAAAGCAGTTTTTTTATCCTTGGCACAAAAAACTTCTTTGATACACGGAAGTTCTTTTGGGAAAGGTTTCCCTAAACTATCAAGTTCAGACCTATAAATATCCATTTGTCTATTAATAGTTTGGGTAGTAGCATGAGGATTTATAAATAAAGTATCCCCTAGATGTGCAGCTCTTTTGACTGCAGGATCACTATTTGCTGCAAACCAAATAGGAGGATAAGGTTTTTGAATAGGCCTCATATTCAACTTCACTTTATTAAGAACACAATAATCACTTTCAAATGAAACTTCATCTTCTGTCCAAAGTCTTTTAACCAAATCCAAACAATCCAAAAATCGTTTTAATCTTTGACCCTTTGGAACTCCTAACGCATCAAATTCAACATCTCTATATCCTAGACCTACACCAAAAGCCATATTTCCCTCTGCGATTACATCCATTGTAGCAACAGTCTCTGCGATAAAAACGGGATTGAGAAGATTAATCAATAAAACTCCGATACCGAGAGTCATATGCCCAGCTTCTGCTTTTAACCTAGAGAGTACAGGAATATTCTGGAACATTTGAATATCTTCTTCACAAAGATAATGTTGTCCTGTAAAAAAAGAATCCCATCCTTGATCGCGCGCATATTGCACTAATTTAATTTGTTCATTTAGCGCAGTAACCGAATCGGTTCCTGACGGTTTTTGTGACGATATAAAATATCCTATCTTCATATTTCCCCCACTATAATAAATAGTCTTTTTTTAGAACAATTTGTCTTTAAGCCAATCACCCATATAATCAACAACGGGAGACAAATAATCAAGATGACAATGTTGTGAACCACCTTCTCTACCATCAAAAATCTTTAATGTTTTATCCTTAGAACCGCACGCATTGAAAAGTGCCTTAGCATCTTTTAGTGGGATCTGTTGATCATCAAAACCATGGACCAATAAATATGGACATTTCATTTTCTGAACAACTCCATCTAATCTGAATCCTTCAAGCTTTTTTAGAGCTTCATCAAGAGTTTTTACATTAAAACTCCAAGTAAGATGATGTCCTGGCACAGGTAATTGAGATTTAAACGCGGCATCTATTCTTCGTTTCCAAGTAGCATGATAATCCCATATAGCACCCCAAGCGACACAAGCCTTAAAACGTTTTTCCATACTTGCCGTTCGAGACGCATAATATCCTCCCAAACTTGGCGCTACGATCGCAACTTTTTTGGAATTAACATCTGAACGTTTTTCTAAATAGTCTAAAACTGCAGAACCAGCAACTTCATAATCGTAACGTAAAAAAATATCACGGAAACGAATTGATTCTCCTACTCCAGGACTATCAACAATAAGGCAATTCATTCCTCTTCTTGTAAAAGCATCTGCAGCCCAATGAAAACTCATTTCTTTAGTACCGTCAAAACCATTATAAAGAACTACAACAGGAGCCTTGGCTTTTTTAGTTTTAATTGCAGGAACAAAATAAGCTGGGAGTTTTTTGTTTTTCTCAAAAGGGATATTCACGACTTCTAACTTGGGAGAATCTGTCAATTTAGCAAAGTTTTTAAAACATTTTATAGATTCTTTATAAATCTCTAAGGCTTTCTTATCTTTAGGAAACTTAAAACGATCTGCCATCTGATAATAATTTGATGCGCGCTTATTTAAAGAAGACGCTGTAAGGTTATTCCCCTTCTTCTTTTCAAATACCGCTTTCTTTTGAAGCCTATCTGCTACACGGACCCACTCTTTAAACCACTTCTTATCATCTCCAACAGATGAAGAAAGATTTCGACAGATCTGTTCTATTTCTCCCATCTCAGAAGCTCCAGAAGAACAACCCGCAATTGCAGCAACAGTATTAAACGACCATCTATAATCTGTAGGAAAATAAGTAAACCATTCTTTATTTCTTACTGCTTTGACAACCATCTATCCTCCTCCAATATCTCTAGTTATGTATAAATAAACATAAATATTCAGTCGGTATTATCAGCATCTTCTCTCTTAGCCCAGAACCTGTGATATTCCTGACCGAAAGTCAAAGTATGCAAATCGTTCATCCTATCAAAAAAGATAACCCCTTCTAAATGATCCGTTTCGTGTTGACAGATGCGAGCAGCAAATCCTTCAAATTCCTCTTGATAATTTTTACCTTCATAATCAAGACCCTTAAGTCTAATTTTTGAAAATCGAGATACTTTACCCTGAATATCAGGAATACTTAAACATCCTTCCCAATCTTCATAAACTTCATTTCCAATGGGTTCTATAACGGGATTTACAACAACCCTGAGACTTTCCTCTTTTTCAGGTTCAGGTCTGAAGACAAAAACTCTCATTGAAACATGTACTTGAGGAGCTGCTAATCCGACCCCTATATATTCAAACATAGTTTCAACCATATTTCGCACTAAAGTCTGAAATTCAGTCCCTTGAATTTCATCTTTACTAACTGGTTTTGCTTTTAACCTAAGAACAGGATTCCCAAGTCTACAAACCTTCAAGATTGACAAAACTTTACTCCCAAATTTAATTTCCTATCACAAAGACAAAAACCACTCTTTTAAAAATTGCGCAGACTCTAAAGTTTCAAGAGAAATAGCATCAACTACTTTATCAGAAATTCCTGAAAGCTCTTCATGAGAAAAACTTGTAGTTACAGCTATTGAACGCATTTTTGAATTTTTGGCAGCTTCAACTCCATAAATTGAATCTTCAAAAACAAGACACTCTTCAGGATATATTTTATCCGCCTTCCTTTTTTCATTTAGTAAAGACAATGCAAGCAAAAAACTCTCTGGATCTGGCTTTCCTTTTTTTACCATATCAGCACTAACAACTACTTCAAACAAAGATAGTGCGCCTACTTTCTCTAAAGGAGGTTTAATTTCAGACTCTAGTGCACCACTCGCAATAGCTAAAGGAAAAGATTTAGACAAATCTGTTATGAAATCTAAAACTCCATCAAAAAAAATAATATCTTCTGCCTTTCTTTCAAATTGAATCTTTTTCTTATCCATCAGCTTAATTATCTCTTCTTCATTGAATCTAAGATTATGATTTTTAGAAAAATTGAGAAAGAAATTTCTATCATCATAAGCCAGATAATCTTTCGTATACTCTTCCTCTTCAAATTGGTAGTTATACATCTCCATTAAAACCTCTTGAAAAGCAGCAAAATGTAGAGGTTCACTATCCGCAATGGTTCCATCAAAATCAAATAAAATAGCTTTAAGATTATTCAAGGTATTTTCCTATTCTACAGCCAACCACCACCATCTTCGTAAACATTTACTCCAGTTACATAAGAAGATGCGTCTGACGCAAGAAATACACAAAGTCCGGTTATATCTTCGGGTTCTCCAACGCGACCAAGAACTGTTTTTTGTCTGAGATACTCTAAATTTTTTTCATCAAAAGCTGCTTCTCCCATCATCGGAGTTCTATGGGCGCCGGGTGAAATACAATTCACCCTAATCCCTTCATTTCCCCATTCAACAGAAAGTGAACGGGACAAAGAGACAACACCAGCTTTACTAGCATTATAAGCAGATCGAGCAAATCTGTGACCACGATCTCCCAAAAAGGTTCCAATATTAATAATACTTCCACTCTTCCTGAGAAGCATCTTTTCACCAATCGCTTTTGTGACTAAGAATGTACCAGTTAAATTCACATCTAAAATATAGCGCCAGTCCTCTTCTGAAAGATCTATTGCATGTTGCGTATTAACAACTCCAGCTGCATTCACTAAAATATCTATTGGTCCCAATTCGGTTTCGATTTTATCTACTGCACTTATTACCTGTTCCGACTTCGTCACATCTGCAGGACACACAATCGACCGACGACCAATTTTTGTAATTTCTTTTGCAGTCTCATTTAGAAGAGTTTCTCTTCTCGAGATAACTCCGACATCGGCACCAGATTCGGCAAGTGCAATTGCCATAGCCCTTCCTAATCCACTACCTGCACCTGTAACAAAAGCAACCTTAGAAGACAAATCAAACTTATTATTCACAAAAAATCTCCGAAAATCTAAAAAAAGAAGGACTACTCTTATAATATTAACTACGTAAGATATGCTAATTTAAATAGAATTTAAAAATATTTCGACCTGAAAATGGAATTAATAATGTTTTTTAATAGAAAATGTCCAATCTGTAAAAATTCTTCTGTTATCGAATTTCTTGAAGCGGATAATAGAAAATATTTCCTTTGTAAAAATTGTGAATTCATATTTGTTCCAAAAGAATTTTGGCTTTCTAAAGCTGAGGAAAAATCAAGATATGAACAACATAACAATGACAGCAAAGACAAAGGGTATATTACATTCCTATCGCAAATCACATTACCTATAAAAAAATTCATAAAAGAAGGTTCACATGGAATAGATTATGGATGTGGTCCTAATTCTGTACTTTCCGAGATTTTAACAAAATCAAAAATGCACATGACACAATACGATCCATTCTTTTATCCTAAGTTCCCAAATCATAAATTTGACTTTTTATTATCTACAGAAACTTTTGAGCATTTCCAAAATCCGATAGAGGAAATAAGAAATATTTCTTCTATTGTTCATTCTCAAGGTGTCATAGGAGTAATGACAGCATTTTGGCAAGAGGATATCTTTATTAAAAATTGGCACTACCGAAGAGATCAAACCCATATCAGCTTTTACACATTTCGAACATTTGAATATATTGCTGATATTTTTCAATTCAAAATTCTTTATACCGATAAGAATCGGATTATTATTTTCCAAAAAAAATAAATTATTTTAAAAATTAACATTAGAAGCTTGAAAGACAAACTGAAACATATACACTACGCAGTTGTTTATAGCATGAGTTTATACTTTTTCTTTTTTAATTTTAACAACAATCAAACAAAATGTTTTTAATATAACCGTTGGAGAAATGATTTGGATAAAGGAATTGTTTGGATAACTACTACTTGGATTAATCAAATGAAAGATTACGACCCTTATCTTTCCCCTCTAAGAGAATACGGATTCTCTATTAAAATAGACTCTAATGGAAATGATCTAACTGAGGAAGAATTAATCGCAGGATTGCCTGGGGTTGTTGCTACTTTTCCTAGTGGAGACCCTTACAACAAGCGAACTTTCAAACATGCAAAAGACTTACGCCTTATAGCAAGGACAGGTGTTGGATATAACGCTATAGACATAGAAGAAGCAACGAAAAACGGCATTTTAGTTACTACCGCAAGGGGACAAAATGCTAACTCCGTTGCAGAGCATACCCTTACATTGATGCTTTCTATTTCTCGAGAATTAAATATTTTTGATAGAAAAGTAAGAGAAGGCGAATGGGGAAATATAAGGAAACCTACGGGCTATTTAAGAGGAAATACTTTAGGTATAATAGGTCTTGGAGACATAGGGAAAAGAGTTGCCCAAAAAGCTAAAGCATTTGATATGAATGTTATTGCTTATGACCCTATTAGAGACGAACGATTTGTAGCCGAAAATGGGGTTTTCTACAGATCTTTTGATGAAGTAGTAGAAACTTCAGATTTTCTTTCCTGTCATGTACCTCTAAATCAAAGTACTACTAAACTGATTAACCAAAATGTTTTCAAAAGTATGAAAAGAGGTTCTTTTCTTATCAATACTTCTAGAGGCCCTGTTGTTGATTTAGATGCTTTAGAAGAAAGCATTCAAAATAAAATGATAGGTGGAGCAGGAATAGATGTTTTTCCTGATGAACCTATTCAAGGAGATCGCGCAATAATGAAATTTGATAACGTCATACTTACTCCGCATATAGCAGGACTAGGAGAAGATGCCTGTATTGATTCTTTAATTTTTGCGGTTCAACAAACTTTAGATTTCTTCTCAGGTCTTTGTCCAAAAGGAACTCTGAACAAAGAGGTTTTGAAAAATAACAAAAATGTCCATTGATAAAACATTGTATTCAATTTCTTCTTTAATTGATCATAAAAAGAAATCACTGCCTAAATGGTTCTTCTTTTTATTCTTTTTTTTCAGTTTCTGTTTCTCATCTACTCTATATTCTAAGGATCTCGAAAATGAGATTTCTTGGAATGTTTTTGAATATAGACTAAAAAATGGTCTCAAAATCTTACTTTTACCTGACAATAGGGCACCTATGATTGTCTCAGAATTATGGTATGGAGTCGGAAGTAGAGATGAATCATCAGGAGAAACTGGAATTGCACATTTCCTTGAACATATGATGTTCAAAGGCACTAAAAATTACGGTCCTAAAGTTTTCAGTAATCTAATCAAAAAAAATGGTGGAACCCATAACGCCTTCACAAGTTTTGACTATACAGGTTACTACGAAAAACTTCCTTCTAACAAAATTGAGTTAGCTATTAAGTTAGAGGCAGACCGTATGAAGAATCTAAAACTAGACTCTAAAGAATTTGAACTTGAACGAAAAGTCGTACTCGAGGAAAGACGATCTAGAGTTAACGATAACCCCGTAAATTATTTATTTGAAAAACTCAGACAAAAAGCTTTCAAATTTCATACTTATGCCAATCCAATAATAGGATGGGAAAAAGATATAAGAAAAATCTCACTAAAGAATATGGAAACTTTTTATAAAAAGTTTTATGTCCCAGAAAATGCAACACTTGTCATAGTTGGAGATATAAAAATTTCAAAGACTATTCAAATAATCAAAAAATATTTTGGTCAGATTAAGTCCAAAGGGAATTTTAAAAGAGAAATAATAATTGAACCTCGTCAAGAAAAAGAAAGAACCATTTCGATAAGAAGAACTGCCGCTCTTCCATATTTCGCAATGGCATATCATACTCCAAACTGGAAACATCCAGACTCTGCCGCATTAACTCTTCTTGAATATATTTTAGGTGGTGGAGAATCTAGTCGTATATATCAAAGATTAGTAAGAAAAGACGGCCTCGCTCTTAGTGCTGGAGCAGAGTATCGTTATCTTTCTTTCGATCCTGATTTATTCTATTTCTACGCCCAACCTGCTTCTGGGATTTCAGTAGCAAAAATTAAAAAAGTTTTTTATGAAGAATTAAAAAAGATATCTTCCTTTAATGTCACTCAAGAAGAATTAGAAAGAGCAATAAAAGGCATTGAAGCTAGTTCGATATTTTCTATGGATAGTCATTATTACAGAGCTATGATGCTTGGACGTTCTGCTATTTGTGGAGACTGGAAAATTATTAAGAATTATTTAAAAAAAATCAGAAAAGTAACCCCAGAAGATATAATTAAAGTAGCAAAAAAATATCTTCGTCCTAACAATAGGACCATAGCGGAATTAATACCCCAAAAGGCAGAAAAGTAAAATGCAATTTTTCAGAATAATTATTAGCTTAGTTTTGTTTTCTTTTTTTGAAATTTCTGCCTATGCAAATTCTCTTGATTTTGAAAAAACATTAACTGAAAATAAAAATATCTTACTCACAAAGTCATCTTCACAGTTGCCGCTTGTAACGATAAGAATTTCAATACATGCAGGCTCGAAATACGAAAAAAAGGAATTTGCGGGTCTGGCTAACTTAACGGCATTAACACTGGAAAGAGGAACGAAAACGAGAGACGCACTTTCTATTGAAAAATTAAATGACGAATTAGGAGGGGGAGTTTCATTTGAAACTGGCCATAATTTCGTTACAGTTTCTGCAAAACTTTTAAAAAGAGATTTAGAAAAAGGTTTCGAACTTCTATCAGACATTCTAAATAATCCAACTTTTCCTGAGAATGAAATTAGAAAAACAAAAATGAGACTATATGGGAAAGAAAAAAAAGGACAATTTTCACCGAACTATATAGCAAGAAAATCTTTTTTATCCTCCCTTTATGGAGACCATCCATACGGAAGATTAATTGAAGGAAATAGCAAAACAATTAAGAAAATCGAAAAAAAAGATATTGTTGACTTTTACAATAAACACTACAAAAGAAATGACACTATCTTTGTCTTTGTAGGAGATATAAAAAAAGAAAAAGCTAAAAGATTAGTTCAAACATTTTTTAGCAAATGGAATTCAAACCGATTGCATATACCTCCCAAAGCACTATCCTCATTAAAAAATAAAACAAAGAAAAAATATATCAAAAAACCTTTTTCTCAAACTACTGTGATAATGGGAAATCGTTCTATCAAACGTATTGACCCTAATTTTCATACGGCAAGAATTATGAATTACATTTTAGGTGGAGGAGGTTTTGAAAGTAGAATCCTGAAAAATCTACGTGAAAGAAGAGGACTGGTTTATTCTGCCTATAGTTACTTTGCATCTGGTATCGAGAATGGATATTGGATTTTAGCCTTACAAACTAAAAATGAAAATACAAAGCTTGCAGTTTCCGAAGCACTTTCCGAGATAAAAAAATTAAAGAAATTTGGTGCCACAATTGAAGAATTGAATGACGCAAAATCATATCTAACAGGAAGTTTTGCAACAAAATTTGATTCTTCAGGAAGAATAGCAGACTATATTTTAGCAATAGAACGATTAGGGTTTTCGAAAAACTACCCTGAAGTTTATTTAAACAAAATAAAATCCGTCACTTTGCAACAGGTAAAAGATGCTGCAAAAAAATATATCAAGCAAAACCACTTCGTCATCACAGAAGTCGGAAACAGTCGAAATAAGGAACAGAAATGAAAAAAAGATGGTTGATTGCCATTGCATATTTAATACTAATCCATTCACTTTCTTCATTCAGTTTGGGTAATTCAGAAATCGAAATATTCTACGGTTTAGATAAAATAATTCATATTCTTGAATACTTTGTATTAACAATACTTTTCTGGAAACCTATATGTAATTTTTTTAGTCAGACTTCAATTAATACTATCTCTTTTGGAATTTTTCTATTCAGCATACTTAATGGTTTCTTAGATGAATATCATCAAGGATTTGTCTATGGAAGAGACTCTACCTATGGTGATTTTTTAGCAGATGTTATAGGATCTGCTTTCGGTGTTTTGTGCCTACGATTTAGAAACAAAAACAACGTTTACTCTGAAACTAAATTTGGGGAAATTTTTGAATCAAACTAGACAAAAATTAGAAAATGACATGAAAGATGCAATGCGTTCAAAAGACCAGTTGAAATTATCTACTATACGCATGATACGTTCAGAAATACTTAATAAGGACAAAGAAAGTGGTGAAGATATAAATGAAGATGCCGTTATTAAAATTTTAGAAAGTATGTTAAAGAAACGCGAAGAAGCAGAGAGTCAATATAGAGAAGCTGAAAGAATAGATCTTGCTGACAAGGAAAAAGAAGAATCAATTTTCATAAAAAGTTACCTTCCCGAGCAAATGACTGATGAAGAGATTCAAAGTGAAGTAGAACGTGTTGTATCTGAACAAAATGCAAACTCTATAAAAGATATTGGAAAAGTAATGCCCATTCTAACTAAGGAATTGGCTGGAAGAGCAAATGGTTCAAGAATTAGCAACATCGTAAAAAATTTATTAAATAGTTAGAAGGGATTTCTTAAATGGATAGTTCTAGGTTCAAGATTCAGAATACAATGGAAGCGTTTGGCTGTGAGGAAGAAGAAGAAGAACTGTTAGCAGCCTTAACTGATTTTGGATATGATATTTTTGAAGCAGAGCAACCTCCCGGTGTAATTGTTCCTTACCATGCACATAAAAGGGAAGAATCGATTATTATTTTAGAAGGCAAAATGCAATTCAACGTAGAAGAGGAACTTTCAATTATAGAATCAGGACAAGTTATCACGATCAACGCAAATGCAATTCACAGTGCTGCTACAATTGAAGATCAGTCTGCTAAAATTTTAATTGCATTTAAAAATGAAATCCCTAAAGAAGAACTTCATGAAGAATCTGAAAATTAGCTTTGCAATTAATGGATAAATTCTAATTAGAATAATAGCCTCGATTTTCCTTAATGAAAGGTATTAGCCCACCTGCTTTTATCATCTTCATTATTGATTCTGGATAAGGAGGAAAATTAAGTACTTTGTTCCTAAACTTTACTAGACCTTCCTCGAAGTTTACCTCAATCGAATCTTTATCAAGAATTTTATCTGTATCACATATCACAAGAGGAAGTCCAGAATTTAAAGCATTTCGATAAAACATATGACCAAAACTTTTTGCCAAAACACATGAAATTCCTAGCTCTTTAAGTACTATAGCAGAATCTTGTCTACTACTTACTAAACCGAAGTTTTTTCCTGCAACCAAAAAATCTCCATCTTGAACCAATGTTGAAAATTTAGAATCTAGCTCTCCAAATGCAGAACTTTTCAATTCTTCAAGAGAAGTTCCGATAGGTCTATATTTTGATGAAAGGTGTACATCTGTACTTATATTATCACCGAAACGAAAAATACGAGTATTTCTTTTCAAACGTTCACCTCTTTAATTTAAAAATTCTCTAGGATCTGTAATCTCACCTATTAAAGCACTTGCAGCTACTGTCGCGGGAGAAGATAAATAAATTTCAGACTTTTTACTTCCAAGTCGCCCCGGAAAATTTCTATTCGCGGAAGATATTGCTCTTTCATTATCACCTAGAAGTCCATTTCCATTCATAGATGCACATGGACCACATGCAGATGCTAAAATCGTAGCTCCAGCATCCGAAAGTATTTTGAGTACTCCTCTCTCCATTGCTGTCTCTAAAACCTTCCTACTTGAAGGCGCAACATAAAATCGAACATGAGAACTTATTTTTCTGCCCTTAAGAATTTTCGCTGCAATTTCCAAGTCTTCCAAACGTCCATTTGTGCAGGTTCCAATAAAGGCTTGATCTATCTTTTTCTTCTCAATTTCACTCACTGTGGATATATTATGAACCGCAGGTGGTGAGGACAATAAGGGGGAAAGACTAGAAACGTCAATTATAATTTTCTTTGCGAACTTTGCATCTGAATCTGATTTTACAGAATTAAAATTTGAAACCCATGGCTTCAACCAATCAATTGTTTTTTCGTCTGATTCCATAACACCCGTTTTTGCTCCCATATCTACAGACATATTCGAAATAGTAAAACGCGCATCCATAGACAATTCAGAAACTGGATCTCCTGTATATTCAAGACACTGATAATTCGCTCCATTCTCTCCTAATTGTTTGGCAAGATTTAAGACTAAATCTTTAGAAAAAACACCTGGAGGAATTTTTCCTTTGAACTTCACAAGAATAGTTTCAGGAACACGAAACCAAAGTTTTCTAGTATTATACACAGATGCAATCTCAATACTTTCAACAGCAACAGCAATACAATTCAAAGCACCATAAGTACAAACATGGCTGTCTCCACCAATCGCCAGACCACCTGGCAAAATCCTTCCCTCTTCAGTAACAATTGTATGACAGACCCCAGAACCAACATCAAAAAGATTAATGCCTTTTTCAATAGAAAAATCTCGTAATTTTTTATGATCGTTAGCCCAATGGGTAGATTGCACAGGTACAAAGTGATCAATAATAAGATCAGTTTTATGGGGTGCTAAATTAAATTCGAGATTATGTTCTCGCATGATATCAATTGACTTTGGACCTTTTGCATCCCCCGCCATTACATAATCAATATCGCAAACAACAAAATCTCCGGATTTTACGTCTTGTCCAGAATGATTTGAAAGAATCTTTTCAACAATGGTCTTTCCCAAAGAGAATATCTCCTTTAAAAGAACCTTATTATCTCAATTATTCTATTTCAGAATTTTTCTTTTCCGGGTCAATTTCGTCCAGATAATCGAATGAATAGATTCCACTCGCACATCCACCGGACCATGAAAAATTAATCGCATACCTTCCTACCATGTCTGCACTTTGTAACTCAGTAGGACCAGATGGGCCAGAGAGAACGTTAAGAGGGTTTTTCTCACTTTCATATCGTTTTTCCTTACAATTTGCACAAGGACACATTAAAGCAAGATAATCAAAGCTATAAATACTCCTGACTCCATCATTCCATACAATTCGGAGTTCGGAATCTTTTTTGTCGACTGTTAGATCTATTGGCTTTCGCATTTCAATATTCAAACTAGTTTTTCCTATATTTTACTTTTCTCCAATATATTTCTTATATTTTTTCTGAGATGCTTCAGAACGTCTTGATGATTCTGGAGTTTTCACTTCAAGGATGTAAGGTCTTTCAACCGTTGTTTCGATGACCGCATTTAAGAGACCTTGATCATCTACTCCCTCCCAGTCACCTTCTTCTAACTTAAGAAATAAAGGTTTTCCTTTTTCAAAATATAGAGTTGGCACCCCAAATACCCCCCAAGTTTCTTCTGCTTCCATATGATCATCAGCGACTTTTGAGATTCCACTTCCATTTTTCATATCCTCTTCCCACCTAACAACATCTAAATCAGACTGAATCGCAATGTCTCTTAAGACTAGTTGATTGGTTATATCTTTTTTATCGATGTGCTTTGCCCTATGAAGTTGCAAGTGATAGGCAGAAAAAACTTCTTCTCCCTGCAAAGCAGCACATTTAGCAGCTTCATGAGAAGGCATATCTC
>TARA_B100000686_G_scaffold355372_1_pt1 | contig 23348 bp, 12 predicted proteins | sample TARA_B100000686 | Tara Oceans TARA_B100000686 (sample SAMEA2622733) | marine metagenome | biome: marine biome (ENVO:00000447); feature: marine epipelagic mixed layer (ENVO:xxxxxxxxx); material: "saline water (ENVO:00002010), including plankton (ENVO:xxxxxxxx)" | depth 150 m | reverse complement strand
ATAATACAAAATGTAGACGCCGAGATATCACCGATATGTTCCGCGGAACCGGACTGGGGCATCGATCATATTCGATTATTGAGCAAGGAATGGTGAGCCGTATAGTCGAAGCACGCCCAGATGACCTACGTATTTTTGTTGAGGAGGCTGCCGGTGTTTCGTTATATAAAGATCGAAGGCGAGAGACTGAGACTCGGATGCGTCACACTCGTGAAAACTTGGCCAGGCTCGAAGATATTCGAAGCGAATTAGGTGATCACATTCGAAGATTGCAGCGTCAATCACAGGCAGCTCGTCGTTATCAACGTCTAAAGGTTGAAGAGGAAAACGTTAATGCAGAATTACTAGCGTTAAAGCATCGAATGCAGGAAGATTTGGTTAATCAACAAAAAAAATATACTGCAGATGCACAAGTAAGTCATGACTCGATTATTTCCAAACAACGTATTATCGAAAGTAGTTTAGAGGAAATACTTAGCCGACAATTGTCTGCTCAAGCAACAGTGAGCCAAATGCAGGGAAAAATTTATGCTCTTGGGGCAGATATTGCAACCATTGAGCAGAGTATCGAGCATTCCCGTGAAACGCAGCACCAACAGCTTGGCGAGCTTGAACGCCTGAAAGAGTCATTATCAGAATTATTCAAACAAAAAGAGGAAGATAATTCTTCACTAAATAAAATAGAGTATGAGTTAGCAGAACTTATTGAGTCTCAATCAACCCGTAAGGAAGCTTTGATGGATGCAGAGGAACAGCTTGTGGCTAGGGAAATTGATCTGGAGAGGTGGCAAGATGCGTGGGAAGAGTTTAGTCGTCGTGCTTCGGTACCTGTTCAGCAGAAAGAATTAGAGCGAAGTAAGATAGAGCAGCTCGATTCCAGGGATACGAGTTTGCAACAACGGCTTGCGCGCCTAGATGAGGAAGACGAGACTATTTTGCAAGAAGAAGAATCTATAGATATTGACGCTGTACGGGCAACAATATCAGAGCATGATCGAATTTTAGCTGATAGCCATAAGAGACTAGAAGTCGAGGCTAACAAAATTGATTCGATTCGAAATAAATCTGAGCAAGTTAAGAGTCAATTAGATGATCGACGTCGCCTATTACATGAAATTAATGGTCGATTAGCCTCTTTAGTTGATATGCAAACTGCGGCGTTTGATGCCGATGATAAAAAATCTCAAGATTGGTTTCACTCACGTGGGTTATCCAAAGCACCACGTTTAGCTGATGAAGTAGAAGTAGAGTCGGGTTGGGAAAGGGCGGCTGATGCAGTATTGAGTGATCGTTTGGCCGGCTTAGGCGTAGGACAGATTGATAGGGTTTTTTCTACTGATCATGGACTACCAGGCATGAATTTGTTTCTTATTGAGGCTAGCAGTCAGGCAACCAAGGACGTTACTGATGACATGTTATTGAGCCGTCTGCATAGCCCAAGATACGATTTAAGTCCCTGGTTAGCGGGAGTTTTTGTTGCAGATACTCTTGAGGAAGCATTTGTTTCTCGTGAAAAGTTAAAGCAGAATGAGTGTGTTGTGACACGGTCTGGTATCGTTATTGGGAGGAATTGGGTGTATGCACGCAATGCACCGAATCTGCATGGTGGGATCTTATCAAGAGGTGAGGAAATAAATCAGTTAGAGGTAAAAAAAAGTAACTATGAGTTAGAGGTAAATAGCTTTGAACAACAACGAGATATTTTAGAGAAAGAGTTTAATTTAGCTGAAATTAGACAAGGGGATGAAAAAAAGAAAATCGAAGAGATACAGGAATCACTCTTAGGATCACGTCAATTGCTTGTTACAAAACAAGCCAGGGCGTCTCAGATTCGTGCGCGCTCAAATCAATTACGACTGGAAAGTGATGAACTCATGCAAGAGCTTACTGATGTCGACGTACAATTGAATGATGCACGAAGAAATTTGGAGTTAGCTGAAGATGAAACAGGATTATTGGAAAAAAGTCGTCAATCTTTGTTGAAAAAGCGAGACGACTTAACTGAAGAACTTACCAAGAGGCGTGAGGTGGCGCATAGTCGCCGTGATGAACTACATGTTGGAGAGCTAGATCTACAAAGACTACATGTATCGGTGGCGTCGATACGTTCAAATATTGAAAGGTTGGTAGTCCAGTCGCAAAGATTTGATGAGCGGCAAAAACAGTTGGAGGAAGCGTTGGCTGGAGATGAAAAGCCTGAGATTAATTTAAATCAAAAGCTCGAGGAATTATTGGCTGAGAAGGATATAACTGAGGTTGAGTTCTCTAGATCACGACAAAATTACTCCGACATAGAAGAAGCTATCCGTCTGGAACGAACAAAGTTGTCTGAGTGCGAGCAGGAGTTAGTAGTTGTTCGTGAATCATTAGATAATCAAAGATTAATGGAGAAAGAACAGTCAGTTCGTCTGGAATCCATCAATGATCAAATCAAAACTACTGACTATTCACTCGAAGAAATTATTAAAAATCTCCCAAATGAGGCTAGTGAGGCGCAGTGGGTAGAGAAAGCTGAAAGTTTGGCTTCAAAAATACAACAAATCGGACCAGTAAATTTAGTTGCAATAGAAGAATTTGATGAACAATCAAAAAGGAAGGATGATCTTGATCAACAACATAATGATTTATTAGAGGCGCTATCCACACTTGAAGAAGTAATTAAAAAAATTGATCGAGAAACTAGAGACACATTTAAGTCTACTTTCGATTTGCTGAATGAAGGATTTGGTGAGTTTTTCCCAAAACTTTTTGGGGGGGGGAAAGCGATTTTGCAGCTCACTGACACTGATTTATTGAAATCTGGTGTTACCGTTATGGCTCAGCCTCCCGGAAAAAGAAATAGTACGATCCATCTTTTATCGGGAGGAGAGAAGGCATTGACTGCTGTCGCATTACTTTTCGCACTATTTCGGCTTAACCCAGCGCCATTTTGTGTTCTTGATGAGGTCGATGCACCTTTGGACGATTCCAATGTAGAGCGTTACTGCGATACACTAAAGACACTTGCATCTCGAACTCAATTAATCGTGATCACACATAATAAAATTACCATGGAATCTGCTGATGTGTTACTAGGAGTCACTATGGGTGAACCAGGAGCGTCAGCTATTGTTTCCGTAAATGTTGACGAAGCTGTAAGTATGGCTGGAATCTAATGAGTTTGCAGTTAGCGTTAATTGTTTTGGGTGCAGTAGCAATTGTAATAGTAGTGATTTTTTCATATAGCAACCAACGAGGGCATTTATTTAGTAGAGTGGTGAGTTTTAGAATACCCATTACTTTCTTAAACACGCTGAAATCTTGGATTAGACTACCAAGGATGTTTTTTTCAGGCGGACTTAAATCAGCCTTGATATCGGCGATTGATTTTCGTTTAGACCCTGATCCCAACAAATTACCGGATGCTCCGGAGGATAAAAAGGCCCAAAGACCTATTAATCTTCGTCAACACAGAGCTTATACGAGGAAGATTAATAAGGAATTTCAGCGAATATTAAAATTAGACTATTGGGCAAGGTTGTCGGGGCCAGAATTAGCGCAATCTCATGATGTACTAGCTATTTATCGTACTCACGAAGTAGATTTAATCCATCCTCACAGAATTCATGGACTAATTTACCCAGGAAACGAGTGGGTTGACCTCGAAGACAGCGGACCTTCAGATCGTTTTTATGATTTGATAGTTAGCGCCCAGATCGTAGATAAAAATGGCGCGATAAGTGAATCTGAATTGACTCGCACAAATAATTTGGTTTATGAATTATCAGAGCAATTGAATCGCAAACTTCAATTTGATATGACTACTGAGGACGCCCTTGATGAAGCCAAGTTGTTAGATAAATTTTGTAAACAATATGATGTTTTGGTAATTTTTAATATCGTTGCAGGTAAAGGACAGCAATTCCTCGGAAAAGACCTCAATAGATTAGCAGCTATTTCGCATATGACAGTCGATAACATAGGAATGCTCCGATTGTTAGATCCAGAAACAAATGAAATTTGGTTCACTATGGCAAACCAATTTGAGCCAGGTGTATTGCCGATTGAAAAATTGGAGGATTTTTCTACAACCGGTCTTTTTTTATTTATGAGCGTGCCTCTGGTGTCACAGCCAATCGACGCATTAGAGAAGATGTATTCTGTAGCTCAATTTATGTCATTAGAATTGTCAGGGACGATGCAGACTCCTGATGGTGCTGATATCGATACACATGAAATGGAAAAAATTCGTCAACAGGTAATAACAATTACCGATGTTTTTCATCGAGTTGGTATACTTCCAGGATCGGAAGCAGCATTACGATTATTCTGAATTAAGGTTATATAAAGAGGCGATACTTAGATCAGGAGACGGTGTTTGACAAAAAAAATACGTGAAGCGATAGAAAGCTTGCGAGCCACATTAGAATATCACGCATATCAATACTATGTTCTGGATCAACCAGAAATACCTGACGCGGAATATGATCGACTTTACAAGAAACTCGAGAATCTAGAGCGTCAAAATCCAAAACTCATAACCGCTAGATCTCCAACGCAACGAGTTGGTTCTTCACCGCTAGAATCATTTTTAGAGGTTCAGCACAGTGTTCCAATGCTTTCTCTTTTGAATGGATTTTTAGAGAATGATATTCTCGAATTTGACAGACGTTGTCGTCAAGTCCTTGATACTAATTTAATTCAATATGTGAGTGAGCCAAAATTAGATGGTCTCGCCGTAACTTTAATTTATGAAAATGGCTTACTAGTACGAGCAGCGACTCGTGGAGATGGATGGCACGGCGAAGATGTGACGGCAAATGTTCGGGGGATCAGATCCGTTCCCTTAAGACTTCAAACTAGTGATTGGCCGCAAGTTTTGGAGGTCCGTGGGGAAGTTTACATTTCTCAAAAGGGATTCGTTCGTATGAACAACGAACAAAAACAACACGGAAGAAAGATATACATGAACCCAAGAAACGCAGCTGCAGGAAGCCTTAGGCAGCTAGATCCTCGAATTTCTGCTACCCGCCCTTTAGAAATATTTTTTTACGGAGTGGCTAGCCTTGAAGACAAGTGGTTGCCTGATAATCATTTTGAAACGCTACAAATTATGAAGCGGTGGGGATTTCGTATCAATCCCCAGACTGCGGTAGTTTCAGGCCCTACTCAATGCTTGGATAGCTATTCCAAGCTTCTCAAATTAAGGGCAAATCTAGGATATGACATAGATGGAGTTGTATATAAAGTAAACAAATATATTGAGCAGGAAAAAATAGGAAAATTGACTAGAGCTCCACGGTGGGCGCTAGCTCATAAATTTCCAGCACAGGAAGAAATTACTGAGATTCTGCAGATCGATGTTCAAGTTGGCCGTACTGGTACGATTACACCTGTTGCCCGCCTTGCTCCGGTAATCGTAGGTGGTGTAAGTGTATCAAATGCGACATTACATAATCGTGACGAAATTGAAAGATTGGATGTCCGTATTGGAGATACGGTTATCATAAGACGCGCTGGTGACGTCATTCCGGAAATAGTTTCCGTATTGGTAGAGCGCCGCCCACATGATGCGCAGAGGTATAGGTTTCCGGATACATGTCCTGCCTGTCTCTCCAAAATCGTCAGTGATGGAAAGGGAGTAATTTTGCGTTGTAGTGGTGGTCTTTTTTGCACCGCGCAAATCAAGCAATCAATTAAGCACTTCTCATCCCGCAGGGCAATGGATATCGAGGGATTGGGAACCAAAATAGTCGATCAATTAGTGGATAATTGCCTTGTAAAAGATGTGTCTGATTTATATGAGCTTGATGCAAATCAATTAGAGAAATTAGATCGGTTAGGTAAAAAATCTGCCGAAAAACTTGTCGATGCTCTAGCTAGCAGTCGGAAAACGACCTTGAGCCGGTTTTTATTTAGCCTCGGAATTCCACATGTTGGAGAATCAACTGCCCAGTCATTGGCAAATCAATTTTCTTCATTACAGTTATTAAGTGAGTCGACAGCTGATGAGCTCGAAAGGATAATTGATATAGGTCCGGTGGCTGCGCATAGTATCGTACATTTTTTTGCACAAGATCATAATGGCAAGATTATCAAGAGGTTGCGAGATGCTGGTGTCACGTGGCCTATCCAGGAATCAAAATATAAGCAATTATCACCATTGGCAAAAAAGACTGTAGTATTAACAGGTTCATTAGTTAATATATCTCGCGACCAAGCTCGGGATTTGTTGGCTAGCGTTGGAGCTAAAATAGCAAACAGTGTTTCAAATAAGACGGATTTATTAATCGTAGGCAATAATCCAGGGACAAAATTAGAGAGAGCTGAAAAGCTTGGAATAAAGTGTATTTCGGAGGAGGAATTATTTATTCTCATAGATCGCTAGGTGAATAGAATATAAAAGGTTATGATGCGGCAGAAAATTTCAAAACAGAAATCATCTCTTAATTATCTGGTTTTAATGGTTAGTCTGGTTAGTTAATTAAATTTGAGCAGGTGAATATCGGAAGTGACACAAAATATGAATAGTTTTAAGACGAAAACCACACTAAATATCGGAGCCTTACAGTACCAATACCATGCATTAGATCACTTATTACCAATGTCTGATCTTGGACGCATGCCTTACTCGATAAAGATTCTGCTAGAAAATTTATTGCGTAATGAGGATAACAGTAATGTTACACGTCAGGATATTTGTGATTTAACCAATTGGGATCACTTTGCTAAGAAAAATAGAGAAATAGCTTTCACTCCAGCGAGAGTGCTTATGCAAGACTTCACCGGGGTTCCTGCCATTGTAGACATGGCGGCTATGAGAGAGGCTCTGGTATCACTGGGCGGAGATCCAAAAAAAATTAATCCATTATCTAGAACTGACCTTGTGATCGATCATTCAGTTACGGTAGATTATTTTGGATCTACCAATGCGTTGGCCAAGAATGCGGAGTTAGAGTTTTCTCGGAATCATGAAAGATATTCATTTTTGCGTTGGGGACAGCAAGCATTTTCTAATTTTCGAGTCGTACCACCAGCAACCGGTATCGTGCATCAGGTTAATCTTGAGTATCTTTCCAATGTTGTTGGTACATCTGAAAAAACTGAAAAAACTATGGTGTATCCAGATAGTCTAGTAGGTACCGATTCTCATACAACAATGGCTAATGGTCTCGGCGTGTTAGGATGGGGTGTCGGTGGAATAGAAGCTGAAGCCGCAATGTTAGGCCAACCAATTACGATGGTAATACCAGAAGTTGTGGGTTTCCATCTCGAAGGTAGATTATACGAAGGGGTAACAGCAACAGATTTAGTTTTACAGATTGTAGAGATGTTGCGAGAGATAGGAGTTGTAGGAAAATTTGTTGAATTCTTTGGGAATGGCTTAGATGAGCTCACAACCGCTGATCAAGCAACAATCTCAAATATGGCGCCTGAATATGGAGCAACATGTGGCATGTTCCCGATTGATGAAAGTACGTTGGATTATCTTCGTTTAACCGGGAGGTCCGAAGAAGAAATTAATTTAGTCTCAACTTATACAAAAAAGCAAGGTATGTTTCGCGACCGCGATTCATTAGAAGCTACATACTCTGATGTGGTCACTCTTGACTTATGTTCGGTTCGCCCAAGTATCGCTGGACCAAAACGTCCGCAAGATAGAATGCTTTTATCTAAAGCAAAAGAAGTTATCGGGGCATCAATGAGGTCAGCCCGGAATGGAGCAATTAAGAACGTATCCGAATATATTTCAACTCAAGGTGCCAAATTCCAAATCTCAGATGGCGCGGTCGTGATAGCGGCAATTACTAGTTGCACAAATACATCGAATCCAAGTGTTATGATTGGAGCTGGTTTGTTGGCAGCCAACGCTATTAAGAAAGGGCTAGAAGCAAAACCATGGGTAAAGACTTCGTTGGCTCCTGGCTCGCAAGTCGTAACTGACTATCTTAAAGACGCAGGCCTTTTGACCTATCTTGAAAGAATTGGCTTTTCAGTTGTAGGGTATGGATGCACAACTTGCATAGGTAATTCAGGTCCTCTGCCTGAAGAAATTAGTACAGCAGTGAAAAAAGGTCAACTTTTAGTCTGTTCAGTTTTGTCGGGAAATAGAAATTTTGAAGGGCGAGTTCACGCTGAAGTTCATATGAATTTCTTAGCATCACCTCCACTAGTAGTTGCTTATGCATTGGCGGGAACGACGGATATTAATTTTTATTCGGATGCATTGGGCTACGATCAATCTGGGGAACCAATTTATCTTCGAGATATTTGGCCAAAAAATAAAGATATTGAGATGGTAATGAAAAAAACGGTTACCAGAGAAAAATTTACTCAGAAATATGTGAATGTTTTTCGGGGTGATAGTCGTTGGTCATCAATAGATGTTAATAATTCCACACTTTTTCAATGGGATCCAAACTCAACCTACATTCGAAAGCCTCCCTATTTTTCAAAACTCACTAAAGAATTACCCCTATTGAAAACTATACGAGGCGCAAGAGCGCTCACTGTCCTGGGTGATAGCATAACGACTGATCATATTTCGCCAGCGGGTGCCATTCGGCCAGATAGCCCAGCCGGTATTTACCTGTTTGAGCACGGGATTTCAGCAAAAAATTTTAACTCCTATGGTTCGCGTCGAGGAAATCATGAGGTTATGATGCGTGGGACTTTTGCTAATACGCGATTACGAAACGAAATGGTAGAGGGAACGGATGGTGGCTGGACTAAGCATCAGCCAACAGGAAAAAAAATGACCATCTACGAAGCAGCGATGTCCTACAGGTCAAGTAATGTACCTCTAGTTATAATAGCTGGAAAGGAATATGGCACTGGATCTTCTCGTGATTGGGCCGCAAAAGGACCATATTTACTTGGTATAAAAGCTGTATTGGCTGAAAGCTTTGAACGAATACACCGGCAGAATTTGGTTGGCATGGGGATAATACCATTGCAATTTCTCTCCGGAGAATCTCGAAAAAGCTATGGGATTAATGGCACTGAAATCTTTGACTTTTTTGGCTTAGAAATTGGCACTAAAGAGCTATTAGTCAAAGTTTCAAATAATAATGAATCCGTCCTAGAGTTCCAAGTTCAGGTAAGAATCGATACACCAAAAGAGTGGAGTTACTACGAAAATGGGGGAATATTACACTATGTTGTAAGACAACTTTTATTTAAATAGCTATCACAGAAAAGACTCATAAGACTGATTAAATTAATTGCAGTTAACTTATATCGTTTCCACGGCCCTATCAAATTGCTCTAATTCTAGGCAATAATCACCCATGCTTTTAGGCATTGGAACTCTAACTCCAGCCATATATGACAAAAGATTTTTCCCATCAATTAGTAAAGTGCGTCCACGTAATAGTACCGAGCGTTTTAACGGGTCATCGTATTGCAAAAAATCTGAATCAATATGAGTAATGCGATCCCCTAATGCAACGAAATGTGGCCAACTCGAAAAAAAATCCGGATCACTTTTCATTAGCTCGCACTCTTCTCGCGCTGCTGCCGCGTAATCTAAAATCATAGGTTCTATGTTTTTGTATTCAGAAACAACTTTGAAGCTTTGAATCATCCTGCTTCCTATTGAATCAATAGCACGCATAGTTTGTGATATCTTTATGTACCGACTTTCATAGTACGCAGCAAGACTATGTGTAAATACTTTGAAAGGTTCACCCCAGAGTTCATCCACCCCCTCGTGGCCACTCGGATGACGCACTTGTTTGCCAAGTTCTAAAGCTTCTTTGAGGCAAGATCCGCATTCTTGCATCAATTCGTTTTCATTATTGACATGGATGCCTTTTTGTTCAAGCTCCACAATATTCCCAAAAATGTCAGCGGCTCGATTGAATAGCGCTCCTGCAAGCATTGCAGCATTAACTCTTTTTTTTGCGGGATCGGGTTGTGTCTCCCACGCTATGCGTGCTAAATCAAGATTGACTCCCGGAGTATTAATCCCTGCTTCGGTATGATGAAATGTTCTACGAGTTAGCATATCTAACAGTTCTTTTTTAGCACTTAATGTTTCCGCAGGCGGTGCATAATATCTGATCCAATAACCGTCGTAGTAAATACGACTTTTCCCGCCAACTTCTTTTTTAGACCCATTTTTGATTGTTGTAGTCATAATTACGTAATCATATTAATTTAAATGGTGCAATAAACCTGAGCTTCTACTTTTTAGCAATGAGCGCGGGCAGCAAAATCAGTTGGTTGGTTTTTTATTTTTGGTTGAAAATTAGTCTAATTGTGTTCGCACTTATAGTGTACGCTTCTTTCAAAAAAAAGACAGTAGCTGTGGTAATTCGTCTTACTCATGCCCCTTAAGCAAGACATGGTCTGCCTGTAGCAATACCCGTAATAAGGCATTCGAAGAAAATATTTTCAGAAAGATCATCCGGTGTGACGGATATATAGTTTTCAGTCGTATAAACTTCTATATCAATTGCCCCAGATTCCTGAGCCTGTAAAAAAGCACGTTCTTTTGCTTGAGTTTTAGCAAAATTAATCGCTTCATTTAATTTGCTAAAATTAATGGGTCCGGTTTTTTGAAATACACGATATTGCCCAGTCACAGGTTGAGATATTGTTATTCTGGCTTTTTGAATGATGGTACCAACTACCGCTCCGACAGCATTCGCAATATCTGCATGAGGAGTAGGGCAGTACGTGATACCAAGAATATTACTAACATTTGGATAATAAAGATGTGACGGCGCACCCACAGCAACTAGATGCAGATCATCAGAAAAATTTATTGAGAACATATTTTTTGTATCCTCCATTTTCTTCATCACGAATTCAGAAATTAATTCGATAATAAATTTCCGTTCTGCAGGCTTTCGAAAATATTTTTTGTTTTGAATGGATGATTGAATAAGTGCCTCAATGATCTGCTTTATCATTTTTGCATGAATTAATTGGGCAATTTCTTTTGGGTTATTAAAATCAAAAGCTCCCCAGCCATATATTTGGCGCATTTGTTTCCCCCATAGTTTTGCACCAATATGAGCTGTTTCCGTCGACCAATGATTAGTGTATTCAAGAATATGTGCTGCATCAGAGGGAGTGAATCCGCTATATATAACTATGCCTTTACGCATCATCATCCCAATTGCTTTGGCTTGTTCACGATCCTTGTTTTTAATTGCTTCAAGCTCAATTGGTTCATTGTCGAGTTGTTCCCAGAGCTGACGCTCCGTCGGAGTAAAATTAGTAATTTGTTCCTCGGTAGCATGGTGACGCAATACGAAACGATTAGTGCGTGCGGTAGATGTTTTTTCTAATTGCGCCTCTAAAATATCATTGACATGTGGGTAAAGGTTCCCCAAGAGACTCATGGGCACAACTCTGCGTGGGCCAATAGCTAGCCCGATTCCGCCCTGATACCGTGCCTCGCTATCAGCACCAAGACCTATCGAAACTAACTTAATGGTCTCTACCATGGGGTGCCAGTCGCCAATTATGGTTTCTTGGTCACTGAGATTTATTTTACCATTAGCAATTATTGCAATATCGGTGGTAGTCCCACCCATGTCAGCAACTATTGAATTTTTGGTTTTTTGAAGGTGACATGCGCCTACTATGCTCGCTGCTGGCCCAGACATCACAGTCTCTATAGGTCGCTTCAATGCAATATCGGCGGGTATTAAAGATCCGTCACCCTTGACTATCATTAACGGGCATTTGACATTGTGTTCCTTTAGAATTTTATGTACTGCTTTGATCAACTCAGATATAAATGGGATAAGTGATGCGTTTATTGCTACAGTTACAGCTCTCCGTGGAGCATCTAGTAGAGAAGCCAATTCATAGCCACAGGTAATCGGTAAATCTATATGGTTTTCTACAAGATTCTTGAGTCGGATTTCATGCGTTGGATTACGCACACTAAAAATACCAGAGATCCCAATAGCTGAAACTTTAGTTTGCCAGTCCTTCAATATTTCGGGAATATTATCTATCCGAAGGGGTGCAGTTTCATTTCCGATTGCATCATGACTACCAGCGATTAAAGTGAATTGGCCGTTGCGAATAGCCGTTACAAGATTCGATTGTTCCATTTGTTTTGGGTTGTAGCCTGCCAATATTAAACCAACTGGCGCACCACGCTCCTCCACTACTGCGTTGGTAGCAAGTGTAGTTGATAACGATACGAGTCGAATATGTGTCATTGCCGCCGCGGGCAGTTGCTCTAGGACATTATGAATCCCTGTGGCGAGATTATTTTGTGTTGTTAACGCTTTTCCGTGGGCAACAATGTTATCGGATGAATCCAAAAGAGCAGCATCGGTATAAGTGCCACCGGTATCAATTCCAAGGCGTAACTCTTTGTTATATTGACTCAATTTTCTAATTTCGCTAGCAAGAGAGGCCCGACACTGTAAACATTTTTCTAATAATCAAAAAAACCTTTATTAGATTTACGGCCGAGATAACCAGCATTCACCATTTGTTTAAGCAATGGACACGGACGAAACTTGCTATCGCCAAACTCTTCTAACAAAACATTCATAACGTAAAGACATACATCAATGCCAATCATATCTGCCAAGGCTAATGGGCCGATAGGGTGATTTGCACCAAGTTTCATTGCAGAATCAATCTCCTCACGGGTCGCAATTCCTTCATACAAAATGAACACAGCCTCATTAATCATTGGAACTAACATACGATTTACAACAAAGCCCGGACTATCTTTGACTGCGACTGGTTCTTTGCCAAGTGCGCGAGTTAAAGATTCGATTGCTTCATATGTTTCATTTGATGTTTGCATCGCACGAATTATTTCCACTAGTTTCATTATTGGAACTGGATTAAAGAAATGCATACCAATAACCTTTTCGGGATTTTTTGAAAAAGATGCAAGGCTAGTCAAAGATAAAGAAGAAGTGTTTGATGCCAAAATCGTATTGTCAGTGCACATTTGTGATAGCTCAGAGAAGATGGATATTTTTGTCTCCATGTTTTCCGTTGCTGCTTCAATGATTAGGTTATTTTCCGAAACACTTTTTAAATTAGTGCTTATGCTAATACAGTTTAAAGCTTGGTCTTTTGAAGGCTCATCAAGTTTGCCTTTTTGTACTAGTCTATTTAGATTTTTTTCAATTGAGCTTAAACCTTTGTTAAGAACTTGTTCTGATACGTCGTGCATTAATACAGTTAAACCGCCAAGTGCGCAGGTTTGGACAATTCCTCTGCCCATTGTCCCGGCGCCTACAACACCGATATTCTCTATTTTCATAGCTTACCTCCGAGGTTTTAAAAATTTAAGAAGTCTAGCGTCATTAGGGATTTTGATGTTACATGAACCATGATACTGTATTCAGGTCTACCATAAATTGGCTTCTAATGATGGTTATGAATAAGATTCATTATTTCCATATCCCGCTAAATTGATTGTTAGCCCTAATAACTAAGAATAATACTGATCAAGAAATTCCTCAAAAGATAGAGAATCAGCTGCTTCCAATGCTTTTTGACAATGGATTGAATTTTTCGCCTCACCCGAAAGGGCATCTTTTTCTTTTTGCGATAGCTGGAAGGCCTCAAAGTAGCGCTTATGCGCAGTCGATTTAGTCATTGCAAATTCAAAAAAAGAAATTTCTTGATCCTTCATAGTTTTCAGTATCTTAGCCGATGGTGTTGATTCAGGATTTTCAAATTTATGAAGTTGCTCGTCAAGAGCTACTTCATAACCTACCTCCCCAGAGGAGTCTAATAGTGCGGCGATTGGCCGCAGTTCTGCCACAAGAGTTTTTCCGCCAACGCTTAGATTTGTATCAAAAAATGGAGGGAGAGTCGTGGAAGCTGAACGGCCTTCGCAAACAACCTTATGTTGAAACGTGCGAAGTTGTATCATTTCATTTTTTGTTAATGAGGGGCTATCCTTAAACAGACAACCAATTAACAATAATTCAAGAAATTTTATTCCGGACTCATCTATACCGGAAGGCAAGAAGGGGTCTATATCAATACTTCGTATTTCAACATATTCTACCCCCCGATTTAAGAGAGCAGTAGATGGCCTTTCACCGGATCGAGCTACTCTCTTAGGGCGTACTGGAGCATAATATTCGTTTTCAATTTGCAAAAGGTTTGCATTTAATTGATAGTAGCGTTCGTCATTCTTTACTCCAATTTCGGCATATTGTGGATGAACTGTTCTAGTTGCATTTACAAGTGATTGGCAGTATGAATGTATATTTTCAAGATCTACGTCTATAGCAGTTTGAACATCACTTTGATATCCCAAGTTACCCATTCGTAGGCTAGTTGAGTTAGGCAAAAAGAATGTGCCATAGCCGAAATCCTCTAGATCATGGTTCCTTCCGGAAACAAAAGTATTACAGACAGCAGGAGATGCGCCATAAAGATATAAAACGACCCATAGATGTCTATAGAAATTCCTTATTAAGCCGAAATAGCAGTGGGATTTGAAGTCAACTAATTTATCTGCTGATTTTTTTATTTTTCTCCAGTGTAGCCAGAAATCGTCACTTAGTGAAAAGTTAAAATGAATTCCTGAGATGCTTTGCATTAGCCGTCCATATCTATGGGCCAGGCCGACGCGATAGACATGTTTCATTTTTCCAACATTTGATACGCCATAATTAGCTATGGGGATAGAATGTTCTCCTTGTAGAATACAAGGCATGCTCGTAGCCCATAGAGTCTCTGATCCTATATTGCTAACAATGAAATGATGAAGTGAGTCAAGAAAATCCAAGGTATCTCTTACTGAAGAGCAAGCTGGGGTGACAAGTTCTACCAATGCTTCAGAGTAATCTGTTGTGATATATGGATGTGTGAGTGATGATCCTAGCGCAGGTGGATGTGGTGTTTGAGCAATTGTCCCATCTTTATTAATCCTTAGGCTTTCTTTTTCTATGCCACGCCGTATATGGCTGAGATCGGTGCCAGCGTCATATTTTTGAATTACCTCTACAGATTTTAGCACAGAATCGTTCATTTCTTTCCTTGTAGTTGAATCATCAGCATTTTGATATTTAGCTGACTAAATTCTGTAGGTGCGGATATGGCATAGTATATGGGAGCAAGATCCTTATTTGTTAAACCATATTTTAATCGAATTATGATTATATTTTTATTGAATGCATGGAACTATGTACCATTGATCAGGAGGTTTCTGTTGCAAAGCTTTACGGTTCAACAAGCATCCTGAAGAATCTAGAAGAAAATATCGATAAGTTATAGGATGCGAAACGATATCTATTCAAATGAGGTAAAACAGCAAGGATTTAATACAATGTTGGATCAACATTTGATAAGTTAGTTCTCAGAATCCATGATAAAAACATATTTAATTGCCTCTAGCCCTCTATTGAGACCTAAATGAGACGACTGGACCGCAGTTTTTGCGTTGCTCCCATGATGGATTATAGCGATCGGCATGATAGATATCTTATGCGTTTATTTTCGAAAAATGCAGTGTTGTATACTGAAATGGTATCAATTCAAGCCTTACTGCATGGTGACGCGAATCGCTTTCTTATGCATCATCCCAGTGAAAATCCTGTTGCTTTGCAACTCGGCGGCAGTGATCCAGTTGAAATGGCTAAAGGGGCATTACTTGGAGAGAGCGCAGGATTTGATGAAATAAATATCAATGTGGGTTGCCCAAGTAGTCGCGTCCAAGCAGGCCAGTTTGGCGCGTGTTTGATGAAAGAACCAGATCTTGTGTCTCAAGTTTTCCAAATGATGCAGGAGAAAGTCAACATCCCCGTTACAATTAAGTGTCGCCTAGGTATCGACAATAATGACGACTATAGTGATTTGTTTACTTTTATTGATCGTCTCTCACTGGCCGGATGTACAACTTTCATAGTACATGCAAGAAAAGCTTGGCTAAATGGTCTTAGTCCTAAGCAAAATCGGGAAATCCCCCCTTTGAACTATGGTACTGTTTATCAATTGAAGAGAGATTTTAGTAATTTAGAAATTATCATTAACGGAGGGATTGCCTCCATTTCTGAAACATTAGCTCATTTATCGTTTGTAGATGGAGCGATGATTGGGCGAGAGGCATATAGAAATCCTGCACTGCTTTCAGAAGTCGATCAAATAATCTATAGACTAGACAGCCCAGTTATCCCCATATTAGATGTGCTCGAAATGTATAAACGATATATCGAAAAAGAACTAGCATTAGGAACGCCTTTGCGTTCAATGACAAGACATATTTCTGGTCTTTTTCATGGTAGACGCGGCGCTCGTGCGTGGCGACATTTTTTAGCAGCGTATTCATCAGATGAAGCCGGAGGTATAGAGATTATTCGCGATGTCCAACGCTATGCAGAAAAAATCATGCGGCAAGGATAGTAGATACACTTGCCAGTTTCTAAAAATATAGTGCGCTTCAAATTATAAAACTGTTATGCACATTAAGTCCTTATTCAAGAAATTAATAATTGTTTTGTCTAGTGCAATAATACTATTTATTGGATTTTTCATTGTGTGGCTTCATATATTTTTCGATCCTGAAGATTACAAGGAACACCTAATTGAGTGGGCGGAAACACGTACGGGTCATCAAGTGTTTTTAAACGGAAAAATAAATGCGGATATCAGTTTGATAAATTCTAAACCATTTTTCAAATTGGCAATTGAGAATGTTTCTATTTCAGAGAACGATCGCAGTAATACCGACCCCATGTTTAGAGCTTCACTAATTGAGATCGAGTTTCAACTAATTGATTTTCTAAAAGCGAGAGTTCGTCCAAAACTTCAACTAGTGAATCCACATTTAAAAATAGATAGATTAGATTCAAATAAAACCAATTGGGATCTAATGGCTCGGAATCTTTTGAATGACAGTTTAGGGGGCCCCGAAATAGAGCTAATTAAGGGCTTCACTGGTCTTCTCATAAGCGGAGGCAGTATAAAAAATGGGAATATTATTTGGGGGCGGGCCGATACAGATAGTCATCTTGAGATTATCGGCTTAGATATAGAGAACAATGTATATCAAGATTTCAATAGTATCAGTATGGGAGCGGAAATTAAATGTAGAGGAAGCTTTTGTAGGTCGCATCATTTTTTTGAAGCGGAATTAAAGATTGCTTTAATGTATGAACAGGAATTGATCCTTACAGAAAATATGAGTTTTATTATTTCGAATGATGATGACTTAATTACTGGGCATGCAAAAAAAATAGAGTTTGATGTGGAAAATTCCCAGATAGAAATTGCCCGTGGAAAAGTAGCTGGTGTGGTCAAAAATGATGAATTCGTTCTTGAGCTTGACCAAGGTTTTTATTCGGAAGAGACTGACAATCTTTCTTTCGCGGAAATTTATGGGCGTTGGGTTAATCCTGACATAGACAGTAGTATCAACTTGACAGGAGTTACTTTTAATTCCGTAAGCACTCAATTACTTCCAGATATTACTCGCTTATCCTCGGTCAACCAATCTGATTTAATTAAAGATTTTTTGACTATTGTTAACTATTCTTTTAGGGCGTCTGGTGATATCAATTTTTCTGCCAACAATTGGGCAAATACTATTATTGATGGATCCTTAAAGAATAATAGATCGAACAGTGTTGAAGCCACCATAAAAGTTAATACGGGCGTTCATGGACTAGAAATTGAAAACTTCAGCTTAGATTGGCCACAATCAAAAATTTATGGGTCATTAATGCCGACACACCGAGAAAATTATACATTGGCCTTTGAAATTGCCGAAGATACACTCGATCTATCTCGAATAGTTCTTTCTAACGCAGATATTAATAACTATCCTGGTATAGCTTTTCTCATATTTATTTTCAATCAATTTCCTGATTTGGAATTAATTGGTGACATAAAGATAAACCATATGCGATGGAACAAAGTTCAAGCAAATAGGGTAGAAATACCGCTGCGGAGAATCGACAACCATTGGCAAATTAACAACATATATTTTGAAATATATGGTGGCAGAGCAGATGTTAGTGTTAAAGCAGATCAGCCGATGAGAGACATCCTTATAAATTTTAACCAAACATATTCTAGCATTGATATTGGGGATTTTCTTAAATCTATTGGTGTAAGTGAAAACATCAAAGCCATTGGTGATGTGCAAGCGGAGATCATAGTGAAAGACTCTATTATTCCAAATTCTGTGAACTCAATTGAGGGCAAGATTATTATCCACATTCCGGAAGGAAATATCTTAAACTTGGACAAGTATCTGGAACAGAGTAGGCAATTGGCACAGTTGCGAGAGCAACTGATACTTCTATTTGGGTTGCGGTTAGATCTTGAGCCGTTATTTCACAGCGTGAAGTTTTCTGATTTAACGGCTACAATCATTATGAATGATGGTCAATTATTTAGTGATGATATATCATTTGATGCATTGGGTTGGCGACTTATTAGTATAAGCAGCTACAATTTTGCAGATGATTGGTATGATGCGATCTGGTATGTTAGTCCAAATAAGTTGAATCGGATATTAAAGGGAAAGGGAGGCGAGGAGTTGCCGGATATTATTTTTCCATTTCGGGTTTCGGGTAAATCTAGCTCAATGTCAATTGAATTGGATTTGCCTGAACTTTTTCGAGCACTATAGGGCCGTTCGTTAATGAAGAAGTCACTTAACAAGATTAGTTCACGCATTACTCAACCGCGCTCACAAGGAGCATCCCAGGCAATGCTTTATGGGGCAGGACTCACCCACGACGATATGAGCAAGGCACAAGTTGGTATTGCGAGCATTTGGTGGGAAGGAAATCCTTGCAATACTCATCTTAACGATCTGGCGCTGAAGATAAAAGAAGGGGTCGGAGACGCAGACCTTGTGGGCATGAGATTTAATGCGGCAGGCGTAAGTGATGGCATATCGATGGGGACTACGGGGATGAGTTACTCTCTTCAATCACGCGATCTAATTGCAGATTCTATCGAAACAGTAATGGGAGGGCAGTGGTATGATGGTCTTATCACAGTTCCTGGATGCGATAAAAACATGCCAGGATGTCTCATTGCTATGGGGCGTGTGAATCGACCGTCGTTGATGGTTTATGGGGGTACAATTCGTCCAGGTCATGCATCGGGCCAGGTAGTCGATATAGTCTCAGCTTTTCAGAGTTATGGTGAATATATTTCTGGAGCTATTTCTGATTCAGAGAGACAAGAAATTGTCAATAAGGCATGTCCGGGCCCTGGCGCATGTGGTGGTATGTATACTGCGAACACAATGGCCAGCGCTATCGAGGCTTTAGGCATGTCATTACCATATAGCTCTTCAAATCCTGCTACTGGCAGAGAAAAAATTGAGGAATGCTTGCAAGCAGGTAGAGCGATTTCGCACTTACTAGAAATTAATTTATGTCCTCGAGATATTATGACCAGGCAAGCATTTGAAAATGCGATGGTAGTAGTATCGGCCCTCGGTGGTTCGACAAATGCTGTGCTTCATCTTATCGCAATGGCTCGAGCAGTGGATGTCAATTTGAAGATTGAGGATTTTCAGTCAGTAAGCGATCGTGTTCCTTTACTAGCAGACCTTAAGCCGAGCGGAAAATATGTCATGGAAGACCTGCATCAGGTTGGCGGAGTACCTGCTGTATTGAAATATCTGCTACAAGAGAATTTACTGGATGGATCATGTCGCACTGTCACAGGGAAAACCTTGGCGCAGAATCTTGAGTTAGCTACTGACCTCCCTGAGGATCAGAGCGTTATCTATTCTCTTTCCAAACCCATTAAGAAGACGGGCCATATTCGAATTCTTAGAGGCAATCTTGCACCCGGTGGGGCAGTTGCTAAAATAACTGGGAAAGAGGGTCAAAATTTCAGTGGTCCGGCAATGGTTTTTGATGGAGAAGAGGATATGTTGCGATCATTGGAAGAAAACCGCATAGAAAAAGGGTCGGTTATTGTAATTCGATATGAGGGCCCAAAAGGAGGGCCTGGGATGCCGGAAATGTTGACGCCCACGTCAGCTATTATGGGTGCCGGGCTTGGTGATTCTGTTGCACTGATTACGGACGGACGTTTTTCCGGCGGATCTCATGGTTTTATCATTGGCCATGTTGTTCCTGAGGCACAAGACGGAGGGCCGATCGGTTTAATTCAGGATGGAGATTTGATTACGATTGACGCCAAAAATAATTCTATCGATGTTGATTTGACAGAGCAAGAGCTTTTAGAGCGACGCTCTAAATGGAGCATGCCGCCCTATAAAGTTAGTCGTGGCACTCTATTTAAGTACATAAAAATGGTAAAAACGGCGAGCGAAGGCTGCGTAACAGATGAATAGTAAATGAGTCGTATTAATTTATGCTCGCGCGGAGTGCACCACCGATTGCAAATGGAGCTAAACCAAGGGAAAGCGAGAGAAAGGCGCCAAGTATATATAAGTGTCCCGTCACCGGCATACCATGGATGGCAGATTGCACGGCATTTGCGCCAAATATAAGAATTGGCACATATAGTGGCAGTATTAGGATCGAAAGTAGTAGGCCACCACGTTTTAACCCTACGGTCAGGGCGGCTCCCACAGCGCCTATTAAGCTTAAGGTAGGCGTGCCAAGCAAAAGACTATAGACCAACGTTTTTACGGCTATAGCGTCTATCTGAAGCGTTAATCCGACCAGGGGAGAGATAAGCACTAATGGAACTCCGGTGATAATCCAATGGGCAATAACTTTTGACAGTGCAAGCATTGGAAGAAAGTGTGGACTGATTACCAATTGTTCGAGTGAGCCGTCTTCATAGTCTGATTGAAATAGCAACCCAAGTCCTAATAATGTAGATAATATGGATGTCACCCAGATCATTCCTGGCCCCCATTGAGGGATTTCTTCAGAATTAGGACCAATGCCGATTGAAAATAGTGAAATTACTATCAAGAAAAATAGTATTGGGGTAAATGCCTCACTTCGACGTCTATAAGCTAGTTTAAGATCTCTCAGAGTTAGACTAAAGAGTATCATCATTCTTTTACATTGAATTCGCTTAGTTCAATAATGACGTTATGACGGCTATTTGCGCCAAGTGGCCTATGGCTTGTAAAGAGAATCATACCGTTTTTAGAAATATGCTCGTCAAACAACTCTTCCACCAATTCTATGCCAGAGCTATCTATAGCAGCTATAGGTTCATCTAAAATCCAAAGTGGTACGTTCGCTAACAAAACCCTGGCAATAGAAACTCTTCGCAATTGACCTGCTGATAATGTGTTACAAGGATCATTCTGGAATTCGTGTAGTCGTACCCTCTCAAGAGCAGTTTTTGGATCCATATAGGATTCTGAAAGAGTTAATTTGGAGTATATCTGAAGGTTTTCTAAAGGTGTTAGGTCGGACTTAATGCCATTAGCATGTCCAAGGTAGAATAAATTTTTAAAATATTCGTGAAATTGGGATCGAATATTCTTCTTAGACCAGAGAATTTGTCCTGATTCAGGCAAACTTAACCCGCAAAGTGTTCTTAGTAAGCTAGTTTTTCCTGAGCCATTTGTGCCACTGATTTGCTGTATTTCACCAGGACTCAAAGTAAAAGTGAGGTCAGAAAAGAGTGTTCGTTCACCACGAATGCAACTAAGGCCGATGCTCTCCAGTTCAGCGTCAATATGATGTTTTAATTGCATTCGAAAAAGTTTAGTTAACCATGCAAGGATAGCAAGGAGTAAAAAATTATTAATAATATACTTTATTTATATAGCATGGATGAGCGACAATCAGTATCTTGGATAGTAGCAGGAAAGACAAATCAAGCGCTGCACTAAGAATAGTAGCGCTAATTGCGGTGGAATCAATGGAAAACAACAAAGTTGGTGAGTCTAGCAAGCCAAAAGGCCGGCGCCGATTTAGCGCCAAAGGGCGTAAAGTAGACAGGCAGGCACAAAAAGAAGTGAGGTCGCTTATTTCTGATCTCCCGCGGCGCCGAGATTTGTTGATTGAGTATTTGCACCGTATTCAGGATTTTTATGGCTATTTAGCAGGTCGCCATTTGGTGGGCCTTGCTGAAGAGCTAGGGTTAGCGCCAGTTGAAGTCTATGAGGTTGCGACCTTTTACCATCATTTTGATGTAGTCGATGATGGGGAAAGTCCACCACCAGCGAGCACATTACGTGTCTGTGATTCAATTACTTGCGAAATGTTTGGTGCAGAATCATTAATCTCGCAGCTTCGCACCGAATATGATCCTGAGATTCGAATCCAACGTGTTCCATGTGTTGGTCGTTGTGAGCATGCTCCTGTGGCTGTATATGGAAAAAAACCAATTCATAATGCTAATGCGTTGTCAGTAGCCACTACCATTAAGCAAGGCCAAACAGATATTGACCCCATCAATACATGGATTAGTCTCAATACATATGAAAAAAATGGGGGATATTCTCTTGTTCGAAAATGTCGTGATGGATCTATTTCGCACGAAGCTATTGTGGATGCACTACAAGCATCGGAATTGCGCGGGTTAGGGGGCGCAGGATTTCCAGCAGGTCGAAAATGGAACATTCTGAGACAACAGCCAGCACCTCGCATACTGGCGGTAAATATTGATGAAGGCGAACCTGGAACATTTAAAGACCGGTACTATTTGGAAAAAGATCCTCATAGGTTTCTAGAAGGAGTAATGATTGCGACTGAAGTGGTGGGTATTGATTCGATCTATATCTATGTTCGAGACGAGTATCCCGGCGTTCTTGAGATCTTAAGAAAAAGTATAGAGGAGTTAAGAGCAAAATATAGTTTTTTTGTCGAAAAAATTGAATTGCGTCGTGGCGCCGGCGCTTATATTTGTGGTGAGGAGTCAGCGATGATAGAGTCGATTGAAGGGAAGAGGGGAATGCCTCGACTTCGACCTCCATATGTTGCCGAAGTAGGTCTTTTTGGTCGCCCGACATTGGAACATAATTGTGAGACTTTGTATTGGGTTCGCGATATTGTCGATCGAGGCCCTGACTGGTTCGCAAAACAAGGAAGGCGTGGCCGGAAGGGCCTTAGATCATTTTCTGTAAGTGGCCGTATAAAAAACCCCGGAGTTCATTTAGCGCCAGCCGGCATCAGTCTTCGGGAATTAATTGATGAGTATTGCGAAGGTATGCTAGAAGGACATGAGCTATATGCCTATTTCCCTGGCGGCGCATCTGGAGGAATCCTTCCAGAATCACTAGCTGATGAACCACTGGATTTTGATACTCTTCAGGATCATGGTTGTTTCATTGGATCCGCAGCCATAATTGTCCTGTCCGATCAGGATCTCGCTCGTAATACTGCAAAAAATGCAATTAAATTTTTTGCCCATGAGTCTTGTGGTCAGTGCACACCTTGTCGAGTAGGCAGCGATCGTGCGGCTCGGCTTATGGATGAGGATGAGTGGGATGCAACTGCCCTAGAGGA